>ENA-ORMN01001507-ORMN01001507.1-human-gut-metagenome-genome-assembly--contig:-NODE-1507-length-22681-cov-33.441527_pt1 | contig 22681 bp, 18 predicted proteins | sample MGYA00242102_ERZ508993 | MGnify/ENA primary metagenome ERZ508993 (study PRJEB26280, sample SAMEA2338770) | human gut metagenome | biome: human gut; feature: human-associated habitat; material: faeces...
GTTACTGCACCTGCATCCGGCAGTGTGGTGCTTACCGGTGCTGCAGTTGTTGTAGCAGCCGGAGCAGAGGTTGTGGTTGCTGCTGCGGTGGTAGTAGTAGCTGCAGCAGTGGTTGTAGTAGTCTCAGCCGCTGTGGTTGTGGTTGCAGCCGGAATAATGATCTTACCATCGGTAAAGCTAATGTCCAGCTTGTTGCCATCCTGATCAATTACCTTACACAGGTCGCTTCTGAATGTGATCGGATACTCATCTCCGGGCTTTGCATCAGCCGGAACAGTGAACTTCAGAGTGGTCAGTGTAGCACCATCTTTTGCTACCAGGTTTCTGCCATCCCCTGCGTTCCAAACGTAAGTCAGAGTTGTTGCGTTCCAGGTAGGAGCGCCCTCGTATGCGTTACCGTTCATACGACGCTTCAGCTTCAGGTTGGAGTCTGCACTCAGCTCCAGAACCATGCCTGCTGTGCCGGGGTCAGTGCCCTGGATGGTGATCGGAACATCAACATCTGCACCAGCCTCGCCCTCAACTGTTGCGATCTCATAGGTCAGATCAACTGCGATCGCTGCCTGGGTGGTAGTGGTTTCAACAGCCTTGGTTGTTGTGGTCTCAGCCGCTGTAGTAGCAGTTGCCGGGATCACGATCTTGCCGCCTACCAGTGCAATGTCCAGCTTGTTGCCATCCTGATCAATTACCTTACACAGGTCGCTTCTAAATGTGATCGGATACTCATCTCCGGGCTTTGCATCAGCCGGAACAGTGAACTTCAGAGTGGTCAGTGTAGCACCATCTTTTGCTACCAGGTTTCTGCCATCCCCTGCGTTCCAAACGTAAGTCAGAGTTGTTGCGTTCCAGGTAGGAGCGCCCTCGTATGCGTTACCGTTCATACGACGCTTCAGCTTCAGGTTGGAGTCTGCACTCAGCTCCAGAACCATGCCTGCTGTGCCGGGGTCAGTGCCCTGGATGGTGATCGGAACATCAACATCTGCACCAGCCTCGCCCTCAACTGTTGCGATCTCATAGGTCAGATCTGCTGAAACTACCTTCTGAGTGGTAGTAGCTGCAGCCGCCTTGGTTGTGGTTGTGGGAGCTGCGGTAGTGGCAGCAGCCGTTGTAGTAGTTGCCCCACCGGGAATAGTGATGGAACCATCTACATAGGTAACATTATGCGCATTGCCGTCCTGGTCAATGACCTTGGACTCGCTTCCTCGGAAGGAAATAGGATAGGTATCGCCGGGCTGTGCATCCGCCGGAACGGTAAACCGCAGAGTGGTCAGAACTGCACCATCTGCCGCTACCAGATTACGACCGTCGCCAGCATTCCAAACAAACGTGAACGTACTTGCATTCCAGGTAGGAGCACCTTCATATGCGTTACCGTTCAAACGCCGCTTGAGCTTCAGTCTGGAGTCCGCACTCAACTCAAGAACCATGCCGGCAGTACCAGTATCGCCCTTGATGGTGATCGGAACATCAACATCCGCACCAGCTTCGCCCTCAACATCTGCAATGGTGTAAGTAATATCGGCGGCAGCTGCCTGCAAGGTCTGAACCGTTGCAGGCAATGTGCCGATAATAAAGCTTGCGCTCATTGCGAGTGATGTCAAAGCCGAAATAATTCTTTTCTTCATCACGTTTCCTTTCTGCCCGGCTCACAGAACCGAGCACAAATGATTAATGTCCTCGCGTAGAACGATCCGCTTTGTTTAAGCTACCTCAGCGCCCAGATCAGACTGCTCGATCAGCTGAGCCAGGAACTTCAGAATCATAGTGGTATCATCCAGGTTCAGCTCAGTGCTGTGCTTATCGCAGTCAGCATTGATCTTACCCTGTTCGGTCATCTCTGCCTTGCCTGCCAGGTACTTGTTCAGCAGAACAGCGTCAGCGATGGATACTCTGCCGTCAACATTGGTATCACCGTACAGAACCGTGCCAACCGGAGCGGTGGTAGTGGTCTGAGTAGAAGTGGTAGTTGCGGGAGCCTCACTGGTAGTAGTTGCAGGTGCCTTTGTGGTGGTTGCTGTGCCGGGGATTACGATCTTACCATCAACATATGTGATGTTCAGCTCTACGCCTTCCTGATCGATTACCTTACACAGGTCGCTTCTGAAGCTGATCGGATACTCATCGCCAGGCTGTGCATCAGCCGGAACAGTGAACTTCAGAGTGGTCAGAACAGCGCCATCTGCTGCTACCAGGTTTCTGCCGTCCCCTGCGTTCCAAACGTAGGTCAGGGTATCCTTGTTCCAGGTGGGAGCACCCTCGTATGCATCACCGTTCAGACGACGCTTCAGCTTCAGGTTGGAGTCTGCGCTCATTTCCAGAACCATACCAGCTGTACCGGTGTCGCCCTTGATGGTGATCGGAACGTCAACGTCTGCGCCAGCCTCGCCCTCTACAGTTGCGATCTCGTAAACAACACCGCCAACCGGAGCCTCGCTCTTGGTAGTAGTGGTAGGAGCCTTTGTGGTAGTAGCAGGAGCTGCGGTAGTAGTGGTAGCCTCACCCGGGATCTTGATCATACCATCAACATATGTGATGTTCAGCTCTACGCCTTCCTGATCGATTACCTTACACAGGTCGCTTCTGAAGCTGATCGGATACTCATCGCCAGGCTGTGCATCAGCCGGAACAGTGAACTTCAGAGTGGTCAGAACAGCGCCATCTGCTGCTACCAGGTTTCTGCCGTCCCCTGCGTTCCAAACGTAGGTCAGGGTATCCTTGTTCCAGGTGGGAGCACCCTCGTATGCATCACCGTTCAGACGACGCTTCAGCTTCAGGTTGGAGTCTGCGCTCATTTCCAGAACCATACCAGCTGTACCGGTGTCGCCCTTGATGGTGATCGGAACGTCAACGTCTGCGCCAGCCTCGCCCTCTACAGTTGCGATCTCGTAAACAACACCGCCAACCGGAGCCTCGCTCTTGGTAGTAGTGGTAGGAGCCTTTGTGGTAGTAGCAGGAGCTGCGGTTGTTGTAGTTGCAGGTGCCTTTGTGGTTGTTGCTGCAGCGGTGGTTGTAGTCGTTGCAGCATCACCAACAACGATGGTCAGCGGAACAGTCTTAAAGGGAACGACTTCGCCGTCTACGTTGTTAATCTTGCTCTGACCGGTGGAAACTGCACCGCCAGTGGTGTTGGTGTAGGGCTCGGTCTTGATGTCCAGGATGTATGTACCAGCCGGTGTGTCGGAAGCGACAGTGAACGAAATGTTCAGCAGCGGGTTGGTAGTATCCGGAATGAAGTATGCGTTTGTCGGAGTGGAGTCATCGTCCAGTGTAGCCGCAGTACGCCATACGAAGTTCATCATGGAGTAGTTTGCGATCTTGGTTGCACTCAGACCAGGCTGAGGTTCATATGTGCCGTCCTCAACGCCCCAAACGTCAGTAAACGGACCAGTCTTGTCGAACTGGGTCTTTTCGGTGAATGCAAAGTAGGGATTCTCTGCAGTGCTTGCATCGTAGATGGTGTTGGTGTCGGTGTTCTCAAAGTCCATCTTCAGACCAAAGCCGTAGGTAGGAACATAATTTGTAATAATCACGTCGCAGTCTACGGTTACATCACCTGCTGCCAGATCAGCAGCGGAAATGTTGAAGGTTGTGGAAGATGTGCTTCTTTCCTTAAAAGTGAACTCCAATTCACCAGCTGCTGTGACAGTGGTCATGGTTGCGCCTACAAGTGAGGTTGCAGCGATGCACACACTTGTCAGAGCAGAAATAAACTTCTTCATAACTCTTCCTTTCTGTTCCGGTCAAGGAACATGCGTGTTCATTTTTTGAGGAGCGCCAGATTAAGCCTGCGGACCAAGCTGACTAGCTTCGATCAGGTGAGCCAGGTAGCGTGCGATGGCGGTGATGTCGCCAGCGTCAATGTTGCCATTGCTCTCACAGTCAGCATTCTTCAGACCCTGTGCACTGGGAACCGGGTTCAGCTCCGTGTCCTGTGCTACATAACGGGACAGCATAACAACGTCCGAAATGGTTACTTCCCCATCACAGTTTACGTCACCATACAGAGTGTCACCTGTTTCGCCTGCTACAGTTACATAGCCGGTCTTGGTAGCTGTTGTATAGTTGTGATCCACCAAGCTGTCGTCTACATATCCCACCAGAATCTCCTGATTCTTGGTGCCGCTGCCCGGCAAAACCTCACGGTCAACCGGAACGATGTTGAATGCTGCCTTGGAGCCTGCTGCTGCGTCTGCGTTCACCGTACCGGTGATGGTCACAAACACGCCGCCGTCCTTGAGCCAGTAGCTGGAATCCAGCAGACCGGTGGTCCATGTCAGACAAACCAGATCATCTGCAACATTCCAGTCGAATGTGGTGTCCGCCAGATCTGCGTTGATATTCCCCTCGGCGGATGCAGCCCCCGTGTCGCACAGTGCGCCTGTCTTCACGTCGCTGATCGTTACCAATGAAGAATCGAATTCAACAGCAAAATCAACGGCGCATGCGCCTGTTGCCGGAATGCCGCTTAAGCTGACGTCAACCGAAAAGGTCTCACCGGCAGCGACCGTATCGTTACCAACTGAAATCGTAACGGTGTCTGCTGCCTGTACTGCAAGACCAACGGCTGCCGCAGTCATGGACATCGCCAGCAAGCTTGCGATCAGTTTTTTCGCCTTCATCTTCTTTCCTCCTTTTGAATTTTGTTTTATATAATCAAAGGAATTTAAGTGACCATTCCTTTTCTTATATCCGGACCAAGCCGTATGCTCTCCCCACGAAAGCACGCAAATCCGTCAACAGGGTACACCTACCCAATTGAAAGATTTCACATACATTCATTATAGGGATTTCCCAAGTCAAAGTCAAGAGATTGCCTGCTTTTTGTGGTTTTCTATAAAAGAGATCGAAAACCCTTGTGTATAATGGCAAAAACCGCATTCCGTCCACCCTTGTCCGGGTTAAAAAAAATACAGCTTGTAAAGCATCTCTCTGCTTTTTCTCGGACACTTTTATTATATGGCATCTGTCGGAAAAAGTCAAGCTGTTTTTATACCTCTTTCACAAATTTCAATGCGCCGGGTGATACTTTTTCGCCAAAAGAAAAGGCGGCTGCGTGAGTTTTCCCTGCCGCAGCCGCTTTTGTAAAATTTTTGTGACATAACTGCTGATCTGCCCGAAACGGTCAGTCCAGCTTCTGAAATTCCACCGGAATATTGTCTTGGATGTACTTGTTCAGCACGTCCATATTGAACTTCTTCGCTGTACCCAGAGGCGCCACCGGCAGTCCGTGACTGTTTGCCAACTCCTCGGTATACATACTATAGGGATACAGGCGTAGGTTCCGCAGCTTCCCGTCATCGTAATGGGTGATCACCGGAATCACCTTTACGTCGGAGATCAGCACCTCGCCGGTCTGACCATCCACAATGATATCAAAGTCCGCCATTTCTCCCAGCATATTGAAGCTGTCAGTCTGGGCGGAAATGAAGTTGCCCAGAGAGTAAAACACAAAGCCCTGGGTGCCGTCCTGCCGGGTCAGGTATTCCATGGTCTCCGCTGTGTGGGTGTGGCTGCCCAGGATCACGTCTGCGCCCCAGTCCACAAAATCCTGCGCCAGCTCCCGGCACTGATCGGACACCACGAAGGAATCCTCAATGCCCCAGTGTACGGATACCACCACCACGTCTGCAATGGCGTCCGCCGCTTTGATCTGGGACTTCATGGTTTCCGTGTCCGAGGTGAGGATGATCTTCACGTCCGTATTCTTTGGCATGGGGATACCGTTTGTGTGCTCCGTAAACGCCACAAACGCCATCTTCACCCCGTTGACCTCCCGGATCCGGATATTTTCCATATCCTCCTGATCCCGGTAGGCGCCCACCACGGTAATGTCATTCTTCGCCCGCATGTTGTCCCAGTAGTTCATGGTGGCGATCAGCCCGTCTATGCCCTTATCCAGCATATGGTTGTTGCTCATGGTGATCACGTTGAAGCCAGCGTCCAGAATCGCCTGTCCCAGCTGTGTGGGAGAATTGAAATTAAAATTGGAGCCGGTAATGGGGAACTCATCGTTGGCAATAAGCGTCTCCTGGTTGATGATGGATACATCCCCTGCCTGGATGTAGGGCTTCACGTTTTCGTAGCAAGGGCCGAAGTCATAGGTACCGTCCGTGGAATAGGACTGGGCAGCCCGCAGCACCCCGGTCTGCACCAGGTTGTCCCCTACTGCCACCACTCGAACCTTCCGATTCTCCGGCTCTGTGGTAGGCTCCTCCCGGCTTTCTTCAGCACTGCTCTGGGGAGAATCTGACGGACTGCTCTGGGAAAGCAGCCCCGAACCGCTGTTATTGATGGACTGGAACGAACAGCCCGGCAAAAGCAGCACTGTGCACAGCAGCGCCGCCAGCTTACCCTTTTTGATACGCATTGAATCTTCCTTCCTGATTGTTTGAGGCACAACGCCTCATATATGACCCTACGGGATGCCGCCTTAACCGCTATATTATATCACACTTTGCAGAACAATGCAAGAAATCTGTGAAAAAATCCTGTTGCTGTCAGATTATCTCCACTTTGCCGGATCGTCTTGCATGTTACCGGGAAATCCGATATAATGACAATGCGACTTTATAAGAATGGAGCTGTCACCATGTACAAGCAATATGACCTCTCGGGTATCTGGCGCTTCGCCATGGATCCGGACAAAAACGGCGTTCGGGAGCAATTCTTCGCCACCGTCCTGCCGGATACCATTCCACTGCCCGGCACCACTGCCCAGGCGAAAAAGGGTACCTATAATACATCGCAGAATACCGGCTACCTCACCGAGTGCTATCCCTTCTCCGGCTGGGCATGGTACCAGACCACCTTCACCCCTGCCCCGGAGGATCTGCATAAGCCCCTGCTGCTGACCCTGGAACGTACCCGCATGACCCGGCTGTGGATCAACGACACAGAGCTGGGCAGCTGTGACAGTCTGACCACCCCCCACTGCTACCGACTGCCGGCGCTGGAGGATCCCTCCCCGGTCACCATCTCCATCTGCGTCAGCAACACGGACTACCCCACCAAGGGCGGGCATATGACCTCTCCGGACACCCAGACCAACTGGAACGGCATCACCGGAGAGATCTCTCTGACGGTGCTTCCTCCGGTGCATCTGTCGGATTTGCAGGCATATCCGGATGCAGCCCACAAAAGCGTCACCCTGCGGGGCATGCTCCGGGGGGCTGCCCATACGTCGCTGACTGTTACCGGCAAAGCCTTCAGCAAGGACGATCCCTGCATCCGGGAGATCTCCCCTATCCGGACTGATCTGGATGCTGATACGGAAGGCACCTTCTCCCTGCTGATCCCCCTTGGGGAGGATGCGCTGCTGTGGAGCGAATACACCCCGGTGGTCTATGAGCTGCACCTGTCCATGCCGGATGTGCCCGGTGATGCAGTGATCCGGTTCGGGTTAAGAACCCTCAGCACAAAGGGCATGGAGTTCCAGGTCAACAGCACACCCATCATGCTCCGGGGCAAGCACGACGGCATGCTCTTTCCTCTCACCGGTGCCGCCCCCACGGATCTGGCAGAGTGGCTCCGGCTGCTCAGCATTGCCAAAGCCTATGGCATCAACCACTACCGCTACCACACCTCCTGTCCTCCGGAGGCTGCCTTTGCCGCTGCGGATCTGCTGGGTATCTACATGCAGCCGGAGCTTCCCTTCTGGGGTACCCTGGCTGCTCCCGGGGAGGAACAGTACAATGAAACAGAACAGGCATACCTGGTGGAGGAAGGCTTCCGGATGCTCCGTGCCTTCGGCAGCCATCCCTCCTTCTGCATGCTGTCCCTGGGCAACGAGCTGTGGGGCAGCAGCCAGCGAATGGGAGAAATCCTCCGGGATTACCGGGAGACGGATCCCCGGCACCTGTATACCCAGGGCTCCAACAACTTTCAATTCTGGCCCTGTATCCTGGAGGAGGACGATTTCTTCTCCGGGGTGCGGCTCAGTAAGGAGCGTCTCATCCGGGGCTCCTACGCCAACTGCGATCTGCCCCTGGGGCATATCCAGACCTGTCGTCCCTCCACGGATCACAGCTATGACCCGCTGATTTTCCCGGTGCAGCAGGAATCCGCTGAAGCAGGCGCTGCGGAGATCCAGATCCAGTACGGCACAGGCACTAAAACCATCCGGGTGGATCAGCAGGCAGAGGGACTGATCCCCCACAAGCCCATTGTCACCCACGAGATCGGGCAATATACCGTATACCCGGATTTCGAGGAAATCCCCAAGTTTACCGGAGTGCTGCAGGCACGGAACTTTGAAATATTCCGGGAGTGGCTCCGGGATGCAGGCATGGAAGAGCAGGCACGGGACTTCTTCCTTGCCTCCGGTCATCTGGCTGCCCAATGCTATAAGGAGGAAATTGAGGCGGTCATGCGCTCCCGGCACATTGCAGGATTCCAGCTTCTGGATCTACAGGATTTCACCGGACAGGGCACGGCGCTGGTGGGCATGCTGGATGCCTTTATGGACAGCAAGGGGCTGATTTCCGAAAAGCAGTGGCGGGGCTTCTGCTCGGACGTTGTGCTGCTGGCAGAATTTGACCGGTTCAACTATGCCGCCGGAGAATTCTTCCGGGCGCAGGTACAGCTCCGGTGCTACCGCCCCGGTCTGACCGGCACTGCCCACTGGCGGTTGACTGCTGGAGATGCATGTCTTGCCGCCGGGAGCTTCCCGCTGCCGGATGCACCCATGGGGCTGGTGACCCTGGGACAGATCGAAACCCGGCTGCCGGAGACGGAGATCACCCATAGTCTGACCCTGACCCTGGAAATCCCGGAGGCGAATACGGAAAACGGCTATATTATATATGTATACCCCCGGAAAAAGCCTCAGTTGCCCCCGACGATCCGGGTGGCGTATACTGCCGCCGAAGCCCAGACCATGCTGGACAGGGGCGCACGGGTGCTGCTGCTGCCGGAGACCGTCAAGGAAGTGGTGGAGGGCTTTTACTGCACGGACTTCTGGTGCTACCCCATGTTCCGGCAGATCTGTGAAAGTATGGACAGACCCGTTGCCGTGGGAACCATGGGACTGCTGGTGGATCAGGCGCATCCCGCCCTGTCCGACTTTGCCCGGGCTCACTGCACTACCCCCCAGTGGTATGACCTGGTAACCCACGCAAACTGCGCCGTGCTGGAGCATGCCGCACCCCACATCCGCCCTATGGTACAGATGATCGACAACTTTGAGCGGAATCATAAGCTGGGCATCCTTTTTGAGGCGAGGGTTGGTACTGGCAGGCTCATGGTCTGCACCATCCGGCTCGGTGAGATCGCAGAACGCATCGAGGTGCAGGCGTTCACGGATGCACTGTACCGGTATATGGCATCCGACAGGTTTGAACCCCGACAGGAGCTGACGCCACAGCAGCTGACCGAGCTGTTTATCTAAGGCAATACCGCACAAAGCCCACCTGTCGGCTTTGCGTAGCATCTGCTGACGAATTTTCCGTCATATCACACAGAAACTCCTTGCAATACGCCAGTATTCCTGCGTCGTTTCTATGCAATCTGACGAAAAATCTGTTGGCACATCTACCACACATTCTTTGTGCGGTGTTGCCCTAATGCTGATGATCCCGGATCCGACAGGCTTTCCGAGCCGGAATTTTTACTCCATTGCAAAAGTGAAACGAAAGATGAGAAATCAAGAGAACGGGAGCAAAACAGAGAGAATGCAAGAGATTGAGGGATATAAATTGAAATTTCGGCATTTTGCCAATTGACAAGCCGGAGGGAACCCTGTATAATAGATCTTGCGCTGTTCGGGAACCGTATGTCTGCGCTTGCGTGGCAGTCTGCGGGCGGATCTGATGCTGCACCCCGGACAAACTAATATTACGGAGGATTTGATTTTTATGTCTACTACGACTATGCCGAACATGAAAGAAATCAAGCGTACCTGGTACATCCTGGACGCAGAAGGCAAGTCCCTCGGCCGTGTAGCTGCACAGGCTGCTGCGATCCTGAGAGGCAAGCATAAGCCCACCTTCGCTCCCCATGCGGACTGTGGCGATCATGTCATCATCATCAATTGTGCAAAGGCAGTACTCACCGGCAAGAAGCTGGAGAACAAGTACTTCTACTGGCACACTGGCTGGATCGGCGGTCTGAAGAAGATCCAGTACAAGGAACTGATGGAAAAGAACCCGGAAAAGGCAATGACCATTGCAGTAAACGGCATGCTGCCCAACAACACCATCGGTCGTTCTGCTCTGACACGGCTTCGTGTTTATAAGGATGCTAACCACAAGAACGCAGCGCAGAAGCCCGTTGCTTATGAATTTTAAGGAGGCGCTTGAACATGTACGAATCTAAGATCAAATATTTCTACGGCACAGGCAGAAGAAAGCACTCCGTAGCAAGAGTTCGTGTATACCCCGGCAGCGGCAACATCACCATCAACAACAGAAGCATTGATGACTACTTTGGTCTGGATACTTTGAAGCTGATCGTTCGTCAGCCTCTGGCTCTGACTGAGACCGCTGAGAAGTTCGATATCGTCTGCACCGTTACCGGCGGCGGCGTAACCGGTCAGGCTGGCGCAATTCGCCACGGTCTGTCCCGTGCTCTGCTGGAATACGACGCTGAGCTGCGTCCGGTTCTCAAGAAGGCTGGTTTCCTGACTCGTGACCCGAGAATGAAGGAAAGAAAGAAGTACGGCTTGAAGGCTGCTCGTCGTGCACCCCAGTTCTCCAAGAGATAATTCCTCTTACAAAATGCTTAAAAGCCCCGGAAAATCAAGGTTTTCCGGGGCTTTCTTATATCCGCTTCATTTGTTATGGCAGCATCGGAAGGATTTCTGTCAAAGCAGCCGTTGATCCGGTAAATATGCGATGCTTCCCAATCTCCTCAAAAACCGGGGACTTCTCCGCCAATGACTTCCATTCCGTCCACGCTGTATGCACCTTCCGCAACCGTGATCCGTAGGGTATGGGCTGCTTTTGTAAGACCATCACAGCGATAGGATATTTCCCGCGGGCCCGTTTCGCATACCTGTACGGATCGAGGCTCCCCCCCGTCTATTACAACGGAAAGTACCGCTTTGCCGGTTTCCCCAAACAGTGAAAAGCCTGTTCCCACGAAGCGCACAATGCACACTGCCCCCTCTTTACCCTGGGATATGGTGCGCTTATAATGCTTGAAGCCGGTTGCAGTCTGATGCTCCCACGCCCCCTCATATGCAAAGCAGACATCGGTGTTATCGTACCGGGTGATATATGATTCTGCGTCTGCTGTCGGCCGGATCACAAGCCTGCTGAAACGATTGCGGTGGTATGCGCTGTACAATGCGCCACGCCCGGCACCCATCAGAGCCTCTGACCGGCTGATATATTCGGCAACAGGTTCACCGTCAATCCATGCTGTGATCACATTGTATTCCGCCTTTATGTGCAGCGCATGGACAGCGCCCGGATCAAAGTCCCCAATGCTGCCCCTTGCCTTTACCGTATCCTGCGCCAGAAGAGCCCAGCTTCCATCCTGGTAAAGCCGGATGGAGTAGCCGCTGACTGCATTGCATGCAAGGGTGTACCGCAGTCCCACACCCGCATAATTCTTTGCCGGCTCCTCCGATGGGTCCAGCTTCACATGCACCGACACACTGTAGTTGTACCACCTGTCATCCCCGAAACAAGTCACCGGATCCGGGGTAAAGCCCCATTCCTTCGCCCGGGTATGGGCAGTGATCTGCTGCACAAGCGCATTGCCGCTTTCGGTCTGCTCCACCTCAAAAGCACCGCCCTGATCCGTGGTGTATCTGGGCGCACCGCCCCTGGAGGTCAGATAATCCGGCGGATAGTTTTCATATGCAAAATCATCAGCATATGGCAGCGTGAGCAGGGCTTGCTCGGATGCCTCCTTGTTTTTGTATTCTGTCCGCCCGGGAGTCACTGTGGATACCGTCACCATGGAATAGGGCTTCACCAATACGGTATAGGTATACGCCCCCTGTTCCTCCTCGGGGGTAATGCCCGATAACTTTTTGAAATAATGGGCATCATAACTGCCGCCGTCGGGGCCTCTTGTTTCCCATACGCCTACCGGCGCAGACGCTTTGTCCAATGCGGATACCCGGAAGGTATATGCAATGGGCTCCGGCGTGGTGTTAGCAATGACGGTGCTGTAATCGCCGCTTTCAGTATCCGTTGCCGTCATGTAGCTGTACACTGCGTCCACTATGGCGTGACCGTCTCCTCCGGGTTTGCCATCGCTGAAGCAGCCGCTGTCCACAAACGCCCAGCCCTTTTTCAGAAACTGAGAAAAATGCAGCGACATATAAAATCCACTGTCCAGCAGATAATAGCCGCTCCAGGGATCCGCAGCGGAGATCAGCTGCTTCTGGCAATAGCAGACTCCGTCATAATATGCCGACACCACAGGCTGATACTCATAAAGGGTCATGCCGCCGTTGGGGTACATACCGATGATTCTGTTGGCAATGTCCAGAACCCCGTTGAGATCCGACAAGCCAGAGTGAGTTCCGTCAAATCTGTATGTACCCTGCCCATAGCTCATGGGGGAGCTTGCCTCGCTGAACCATAGCTCCTTGCCGTATTCCCGGGCAAGCTGCTGTGCCCTGGCAGTGGAGCAGCTGGTATAATGACTGCCCACCACGTCAACGGCATGCATCAGCTCCTCGTCCTCGTACATTCTGTCGGCAAAGCCCCAGGTGCAGACCTCCTCTCCCCCTACCACTTTGATCCCGGCATAGTCATAGGGACAGTCCCGTTCGCTTTTCAGATGGGCTGAAAGATACTTGACCCATTCCAGATCTGCGCCCCGTTCATTCTGCACGGCGCTCACATAGTCAAATTTCAACCCATAGGTCTCGTATGCTGCATCCAGGGTGTTCTTGTACCACTGATACCTTGCGGCATAAAGATCCTCCGCATCGGACACCCACCTTGGCTCGCTCCACCAAAGCATATCCAGTGTCAGATCCGGATTGATCTTCTTTGCGTCCGCAGCAAGCTGATAGCCTGCTCCCCTTGTCACATCAGCCCGTTCATGGGCACTGCGCATAACGCAGGGTTCCGTTCCCGAAGAAGAATTGATGTCCGATCCCATTTCCAGCTTCAGATGATTGACCCTGATGCCATCCTCCCCAAAGATATACTCCAGAATTTCACGGTACGCCTCCGGATGCTCCGCCTTATAGTCCAGAAGCAGGCGGGATGAATTATTGGCGCTTACCATGCCTGCGCCCCGGTACCGCATAGTTTCCTTCGTGTTCCTGGTTCTTCCGTCGATGATAAGCGCTCTTGTTTTCACGCTGTTTCCTCCCCATACCTTATCCGTCCCTGTTGACCCGGGATCTTTTCTCCATCCTATACCGGATACCGAAAAAGAGGATCAACCCTGTGGGGATGCAAAAGATCACGATGCCGAGAGGCAGCTTGACCGAAACCTTGCTTTCCACATTTTCCGGAACGGTGATCACCGCCGGATTCTCCCCATCGTAATAGATCTCCACCGGTTCGCCGATATCGTTTTCCGATGCACACATGTATGCGTCCTTGATCACGTAATTGTATGCTTCTCCATGAAGTTCATACGCTATGTAAATATCCCGGACATCTCTAAGGTCCCCGTCCTCGTCATATACCTCATATTCAGAAACCCCGGTGATGTAAGCGGTGGCACGATTGCCCTGGCTTTTGATGGCTTCAGACTCCTTTTTGCTTTTGTATGCACCGCCGATCAAGGCCAGCCCGCACAGCCAGAGGATCAGACAAATATACAGAACCGGCAGAATGCCGCCCTTTTTGCGTGTCTCTTGCACATCCGGGCTGCATGCTTCCCCCACTGCCGGAATATCTTCAGCGTCTTTGTGGCTTTCAGCTTGTTTCTTCCGCTTGGTGACACATTGAACGATCACGACCACTGCAACTGCGAGCATCAAATACACCATATGCATCCTCCGTTTTTCAAAACACGGACTCCTTCCACATTGATCATAGCAGGGGGCATTCGGCAGTGTCAACCGTAATTCTGTAAAGCCAGCGTTAAATCCATCTGTACTGCTGTGGCCAAATGTTAAGGGAACGATGCAGGATACTAGTCACATTGCAAGAGGTTTCTGTCTAAAGCCCCTCCACAAAATCCAGAAAGGCTTCCTGACCCTGGGGTGTCCGTTTGAATACGCCTGCATCACACAGCACCTGTTCAAACGCCTTGCCCACTTCCAGGCGAAGAATTTGTTCCGCATGCTCCGGGGCAAACTCCGGATGCGCATGCAGCACCTGTACCGCCCACTCTGCATGGGGAGCCGTTCTGGGATCCTCCGTCAGATCCGCACGGGCAAGCATCTTTTCCCGGAGCACATCCAGCTCCACTGCCAGCCGTGCAGGCAGCACCGCAAGCCCCATGACCTCGATCAAGCCGATATTTTCTTTTTTGATGTGATGCAGGGACGGATTGGGGTGGAAAATTCCCAGGGGACGCTCCGGAGAAGTCCGGTTGTTCCGCAGCACCAGGTCGCATTCCAGTCTGCCGTTTCTCATGCGGGCAATGGGAGTAATGGTATTGTGGGGCGTATTCTCCGTCCGGGCATAGATCCCCACATCCGGATTCGTATAGCTTCGCCACTTTTGCAGGATATGGTCACAGGCCTGCACAAGCTGCGCCCGGTTGGCGGATGTCAGCCGGATCACGGACATGGGCCACTTCACCAGTCCTGCCGCTACCTCCGGAAAATCCTTCAGAACAAACGGTTTTTCCACCGATGCCGTTTCCATGGGAAAGGTGTATTTACCGCCCTGGAAATGCTCGTGGGAGAGAATGGAGCCCCCTACAATGGGCAGATCCGCATTGGAACCAATAAAATAGTGTGGGAACTGCTCCAGAAAATCAAACAGCTTTTCAAACACGGATCGGTCGATCACCATCTGCACATGCCTGCTGTGAAACAGAATGCAATGCTCATGATAGTACCCATAGGGAGAGTACTGGAGGAACCACTTCTCCTGCTGGATCTCCACCGGAACCGGCCGGAGATTCTGTCGTGCCGGATGGGTCAGATGCCCCGCAAAGCCCATGTTTTCCAGGCACAGCTGACACTTGGGGTATGCTGCGGATTTCTGATTTTTAGCTGCGGCTATGTCCCGGGGATCCTTTTCCGGCTTTGACCGGTTGATGGTGATATCCAGTGTACCGTAGTCGGATGCATAAGTCCATTTCAGATCCTTTGCAATCCTGCCGGCACGCACATAATTCAGATTTTTGCAGAAGGCATAGTACCAGTTGGTCGCTGCCTCCGGGGATCGGGCATACTGCCGGGAAAATTCCCGGTTCACTTCATGGGGCATGGGGGTAAACACGCCCATCACCCTTGTATCGAACAGATCCCGCTGTACGGCGGTTTGTTCAATGATCCCGTTTGCACAGGCATAATCCACCACTTCATCCAGCAGTTCATCCAACGAACCGCTTCTTCCTTCACAGTCCTCCCAGTCCGTCAGATGCAGCAGATCCATCAACTGATTGCGCACAACCAGCTCGTCCTCCTCTGCGATCAGGCCGCTGCGTATCCCATGCCGGATCAAGCCCTGTATCGTATTGTAAATCATACCGTTCTCCTCACTCAAATCCATTGGAATCTGTTCATTGACTATAAAGATTGTGCGGTGGTGCCTATATTATAGCACAACTCACTTCGGCATGTATACACAAAATAAGCGAAAAGATGAAAAATGGTACTGTTATTTCGTCAGATGCTGGTTTTATGGGTATGATCATCTCTGCAAATTGGAATTTATATCTGCTTCTTCATAACATCATAGCACAGATAATCATTATTATCAGTTTTTATTGAGTGATATCCAATCTCTTGATATCCTCTTTTAAGATAAATTGATTTTGCAGAAAGAGAAGCATCAAGTATTATTTCATCATAATGTTTTGCAATCGTAGTTTCTGCATAGTCTGCTAATTCTCTTCCATACCCATTGCCTTGATATTGGGGCAGTACAAACAAACGGCAAATTTCGTTTTTCTTAATAGTAACTGTACCTACTGCATTTTGCTCTGAATTATAGCATAAAAAAACATTATGATTTGAAATATCATTCATTATATTTTCATCATTATGATGATTAAGAAAAAATACTACTGCACCATTTGAATAATAATGCGGATAGATTTCTTTGATTGTTTTGTGGGTTATTTTCTTGACAATATCAAAATCAAATTCTTGTGCTAATTTTATGCTCATTTCAATACTCCTGTAAATTCCGATTTGCAAGGCAGATGCCCCACATTTCGTTTCACACATTATACCACGCCCATATACGAAAAGTCAAACAACCCATCCACGCTTTTACAGGATGGGTTGCTCATGCAGAGAGCCAACTGGGTGGCTGATGTTTCACACGTCAAAGCCTGTGTGACAGATGCTATACAAAGCCTCCCCACATGCTTTGTGCGCTGCCGCCTTAAGTCAGTACCGCCACAAGCCCGGTATCATAATCCAGCAGGACGCCCTTCGGGTAGTAGCTATCGAACCAATACAGCGTCATCTGTTCCGAATGCTCCGGCAAGGTCTGATCCAGCTTCATCTGTCCGCAAAACCAGGATAGGTGGGGAAACTGTTCCTCATCCGTCTCCCCTGCCGGAGCATACTGGATCCGTTCGCAGTCCATGCTGTCGTAATAGGCAGCGTAAGTATCCAAAGTGGCAGCGTCTGTGTAAAAGGTCAGATAGGAGGAGGCGTGATAATCCTGGGCAATCAAGCTGCGCCAAGACGTAAGAATTGATAACCGTCAAGGCGGAGTGGGGGATATCGGTTTTCGTGAGTGCGTAGATTGGTTGTTTTTTCGGTATTTTATATGCGTGGAAATATGTCAATAATCGTTCTGCTTACGGGAGAATATGTATAAGGACATTTGAATACACGGTAGATATTTATGATGTAAGCTTAGTAATTTTTTCTTTTGCGTTCAAAATGAATTTATCAAGGTCTTTTTCACAAAGTGTATCTGATGCGTATTCAAGAAGCTTTCCAATTTCCATGGAAATATATCGACATTCCTTAAGCTCTTTAGCTAATTTTTCTGTAGTTTCACCATGAAGGTCTTTGATTTTTGCGTCGAGTTCATTAACTTTATCATCCCAGAATTTAATTATCGCGGCTTTTTCTTCTGCTGCATATATTTTTGCTGTAACAAACAATAGAACCCTTTCCCAAAACTTAGTTTCGTGATTATCATAGTCTCTTAATAATTGAGCTACTTCATACATACAGTTTCTTCTTGTTAAATATTCATCAGTTATTATCAATATAGCAAAGTCTTGGCTACGAATTGTTTTCATGAATTCAGATAAACTATCACCAGTTACCAGATTGGTAGTGTCTCTTCGAACAGCTGCAATATCTTTGAGTTCATTCTGTATTCTATCTGCTATTTCAGAAGAAGTCTTTGACCATTGATATGAAATAAAGACTGTTGGTTTGACTGCCTTTTCGAGTTTAAGTTCTTCTATAATTTGCTTAATTTTACTTTCGTATTCGTAATACCCATTATTAATAGCAGATACTAATACATCTCGCATGAAATGTTGCAAAAAATAACGAGCCTTAATTAAATCCTCAGATATCATAGGCGATTTGATTTTTTTGCAACTTTCATATGCCATTAGGAAATAATTTGCTATTGCCTTCATAGTGAGAAAATCTGTATCGCGCTTAAAAATAAAACTATTTCGATTCCTATTATAAAAGCATATCATAATTCCAGCTTCTTCCAACGGAAAACCTAATTTTAACTCGTTAAGAAACAAAAATCTATGGCGAATCCAAGAAAAAAACAGATTGAAAGTTGTTTCAAATTTATATTTCCCAGTCAATATACTATTTAGTGCTTCAATTAATTTCTCGTCATATGCTTGTTTTTTATGTGTAGGGGCATAATCGATACAATCCATAATGTCGCCGTACAGTATATCGTTTCCGTCAAAAGCTTGAAAAGTAAAATTTGAAATGATATTATCAAACAATTCGTCAATGTAGTTTTCCTCAATAGTAATATTATGATTGTTACAATAGTCGATCCAATCAAGTCTTTGATGAATATTTATACTATCGTAGGGAGGTTTCTTCTCAGAAGAATCTTCTGGTTCATTAAAAGCCAAAGCTAAAGAATGCTCTTTATTCCATATTTCAGATATATACGCATTAAAATCCATTTTTATCCCCTGTTTACAGTTATTTATTATAAATTTCTGTTATTGTTTTTTCACCAATTGCTTTAATTTCATCATCAAGCACCGCGAAGATAATATCAATTTGGTAGTCGGGATTGTCATTTACGAAATCATTACAAGCCTGAATTGCTTTTCGCCAAGCTCGCTCTTTAGGGTAGCCGAATATGCCAGCTGAGATTAGTGGAAAACCTATAGAATGGCAATCATACTCTTTTGCTAAAAGCAGTGACTGCTTGTACGCACTATAGAGAAGCTTAGGTTCATTCTGCGTGCCACCGCTCCAAACCGGACCGACTGCATGGATGATGTATTTAGCTGAGAGCTTAAATCCGGGCGTTATGACAGCATTTCCTGTTTTACATCCTCCAATAGCTGAACAAGCCTTTGTAAGTTCAGATGATCCTGCTTCGCGGAATATGGCACCACAGACTCCGCACCTTCCCATAAGCCATCATTTGCAGCATTTACGATAGCATCGACTTTCAATTTTGTGATTCCGATTTTTTTACCGCAATAGTACTTGAGCTATCGTCATCGTCTATACTTTCTTCGGCGTCCTTCCATACGATTTCTCGATTATACTTTTTGCTAATGAATGCGCACAGTTCAGATAGATAATCTAAATTCATCTGATAGCGAACATCAGGTTGCGGACAAATGCTCCATGCCTCATCTGATCTATCCTCGCTATAAACAATTTTTTCAAGCTCATGTATTTCTGCGATCAAACAATCTCGTTCTTGCAGTAATTGTTCAAACGTATCGTTTTCATACTCTGCTATATACGATAACGGGCTTATCATCATACCAAACACCTCCCAATTCAGTCATTGTTAGTTTAATTCTATGACAATTTGACGCTTTCGCTTTTCTTCAGTATAAGCTGTGTATTCAGCGTTTTGCTGTCGTCTGACTTCTTCCCGCTGTAACTTGTTTCCAGAATAATCAGAATATCTGTCTAAAGCTGCATCGACACTTTTGAACATCTCACCTAACCGCACAGTATTTAGTGCCTTTCTATGTAAATCACGAATTCTTGCTGCATTTCCGGTAAGTCTCGCACTTGATGTCGTACTACTAATTTGATGTTTGATTTCAATCAATTCATTCTCTGTGTAGTTCTCAATCAACCAAGCAGAAAAATCATCGTACATACTAACTGCAGGAGGATACAGATCGTTTTCTCGAATTCCTGTGTATTCAGGATAATCGATTGGCGTGAGATAATGTGTACTCCAAACACCGTCTGATGACAGTAACAGATGCCAAAACTTATATTCAGATACGGTGCAATGGGCAGCTCCAAGACTGCCAATGCACTGATGGTACGGTATAACTATGTCGAGAAAGGCAAGAAGGTCGTCCTTCTGAAGCCAAAATGCGAGAATCGGGACGGCGAGAAAACCATACGCTCCCGCATCGGATTAGAAGATCCATGCGAGTTTGCAGAGGAATTTCTGGAACAGTACAGCGGAGAGCATTATGACTGCATTATTGTAGACGAAGTACAGTTCCTTGCTGCGGAGGTCATCAACAGGCTAAGTGATCTGGTAGATACCTACGGCATTACCGTAATCTGTTACGGTCTGCGGACGGATTTCAGAAGCGAACTGTTTCCGGGAGCCAAGCGTCTCATGGAGCTGGCTGACGATATAGAGCAGATCAAGACGATATGCTGGTGCGGCAAGCGGGCACACTTCAATGCCCGGATACTGAACGGAGAGATGGTCACTGAGGGTGAACAGGTGCAGCTCGGCGGCAACGAGAGCTATATGGCACTGTGCCGGAAGCATTATAAGGAACGACAAATAAAGCCACAGAAATAAAGGGGGCGGTGGCATGAAACAACAGGTAATACGAATGGAACGCAAGTATGTCAAGGTCAATTCCGACTTTGACTCCACAGGCTATATGCAGCCGCGAACGATTACATGGGAGGATGGACGTGTGTTCATAATCGAAGCCGTCAAAGATTTCCGTCCTGCAGGCGCTCATCATGACAGCCCGACTTGCGACTGTTATACTGTAGTTGTCAAAGGTGAGACAAAATACCTGTACTTTGAGAAATCTATTAAAAATCATGCCAGCAGATTCGGCAGATGGTATGTGGAGTGTCCACAGAAAAATTGATGTGAAGGAGGATTCCATGAAGCATACAGAAGAACAAATCATAGCAGCGGAAAACAGGCTGCACATCGTGATTCCGAAGATGTATCGGGAGTTTATGCTTGCAGATCATGCAATGGAATTTGATGATGGCATCCTGTATGATATTGAAGCAATTGCGGAACGCTATGTTACGTTAGGATTTTCAGAATCCGCACCAGAGCTGATTCCCATCGGCAATGACAACGGCGACTACGAGCTTGTGATGAAATCCGGCAGCAAGACCACACGGTTTGGCTTTCTGGAGCAGGGCTCGATTGGTACAGCAGAGCCGCAGCATTTACAAAACTTTATAAAGTGGTATGAAAGCGGGCACCTATTCTCTCAGGAGAAAAAGGAAAAGATTGACTGGTCTGCCAAGGTAAAAGTCGTTCTGAAAAAATGTCCGGAAGACAAGGTAAGAACCATCATGAAAATCCGTAAAGCGTTCCAGCTGGAAACGCCTGCCGCCCAGCTTTTATCTGCTGCGGAAAACACACCGTTTGTACTGACTGAAAAACTAACAGCAATTGTTGCCAAAAAGATAATTGAACAGGAGCAGCTGCAAAGCTGGGTCGAAATCCGCTTTTGACAGAACGGAGGTAGCCGCCGTGGAGAAAACATATATCGCAATCGACCTCAAGAGCTTTTACGCTTCCGTGGAATGCGTTGACAGAGAGCTTGATGCGCTGACCACAAACCTTGTAGTTGCTGATGAAACGCGCACTGAGAAAACGATCTGCCTTGCTGTAACTCCCTCACTGAAAGCCCACGGAATTTCCGGACGTGCCCGACTGTTCGAGGTCATACAGGCGGTCAAGGAGATCAATCAGAAGCGGTTCAACGAGGCTTTTCGCCGGAAACAGCTGCCGAAGGACGAGAACGGGAAGTATCATTTTACATCAGCGTCATTTGATGCAGAGGCACTTGCAGCAGATCCTGCACTGGAACTGTCGTATATCGTAGCTCCGCCGCGCATGAAGCTGTATGAGGAGATTAGTACGAAGATCTTCTCAATCTATATGCGGTATATATCCCCGGAGGACATACATGTTTATTCCATTGACGAGTGCTTTATCGATGCGACCGGGTACCTGAATACTTATCATATGACGGCACATGAGCTGGCAATGACCATGATCCGGGAAGTGCTTTATGAGACCGGTATCACTGCGACCGCAGGAATCGGCACAAACCTATATCTCGCAAAGGTCGCTATGGATATAGTGGCAAAGCATGTTCCCGCCGACAAGGACGGTGTCCGGATCGCAGAGCTGGACGAAATGAAATACAGAGAGCTGCTCTGGTGTCACACGCCCCTGACGGACTTCTGGGGACTTGGCGGCGGAACCGCAGCCCGTGTTGCTGCCCTGAACTGCTATACTATGGGTGATATTGCCCGTCTGAGCACGATTAATGAAGACCTGCTTTACAAGGCACTCGGCGTAAAGGCTGAGATAATAATCGACCACGCATGGGGCTGGGAGCCTACAGAGATACCCACGATCAAGGCATACAGACCGTCTACAAACTCGCTTTCCTCCGGTCAGGTGCTAAAGGAACCGTATACCGCTGATCTTGCGAGACTGATCGTGCGTGAAATGACGGAACTGCTTGTGCTGGATATGGTCAGAAAGTATGTTGTGACTAAGAAACTGACACTGACCATTGGATATGATCGTACCTCGCTAGAGCTGGTACGGCGCGGCCGCAGTCCGAAGGAAGACGTTTACCGGACAACCACGACCAAAACGGTCTATGAGGGAAAGGTATCCAAGGATGGATACGGGCGTGTTATTCCGTATCGTGCTCACGGGACCGGCAACCTCGAACAGTGGTCATCCTCTACCAAGGATATCGCTGAATGCATGATGCGGCTCTATGATCGTATTATCAATCCCGAACTGTTGGTACGACGCATCAATATCTGCGCCTGCCATCTGATTTATGAGAATCAGATCCCCGAGGATGATGGACCTGTTCAGCTCGAGCTGTTTGTTGACTACGAGGAAGAAGAACGAAAGAAGGCCGAAAAGAAACGTAAGGAAGAGCGTGAACGGGCTCTGCAGCGTGCAACCTTGCAGCTTCAAGGCAGATTTGGAAAAAACGCAGTTCTGAAGGGCATGAACCTGATAGAGGGCGGAACGACCATTGAGCGTAACGGTCAGATAGGTGGCCATAGAGCCGAGGCTTCGGAGGTGAAGAAAGATGACAAAGGGCATAAAAAGCAATGAACCGGATGCCAGAATCGTATATGCTGATATAATCCGGCTTCCGCACTGGCAGTGCCCCCTTCCCGGTAAAATAGACACGAAAAAGCACACAAAAGTCGAATGAATCG
>ENA-ORMN01001517-ORMN01001517.1-human-gut-metagenome-genome-assembly--contig:-NODE-1517-length-22586-cov-8.328081_pt1 | contig 22586 bp, 18 predicted proteins | sample MGYA00242102_ERZ508993 | MGnify/ENA primary metagenome ERZ508993 (study PRJEB26280, sample SAMEA2338770) | human gut metagenome | biome: human gut; feature: human-associated habitat; material: faeces...
GCTTTCCGTTCTGCCATCATAGCGGCATATTCGGGGTCAGCCGCCATTCTCGCTTCCTCACGCTCCTTTTTGCGCTGTCTGGCTTCGGCTTCCTTGGCTTTCAGAGCTTCCCACGCCTTAACTGCTTCCGGGTCGGTTTTCGCCGCGTCTTTCAGTTCCTTGCGTGTCAGTTTCTTTTTGCGGTTGGCTCTTTCTATCCGCTTACGCTCGGTTTCAAGCATCTTTTCACGCTTGATGCGCTCCTTTTCCTCTAACCGGCTGATATATTCCGGGTCGGCTTCTCTGGCTTCCTGCAACTTCTGACGGTGTTTCTGATTTCGCTCACGCTGAATTGCAAGATGTTCCTCGTATTTTGCGACCGCTTCGGGGTCTCCGGCTTCCGCAGCCGCCCGCAGAGCGTCCAGCTTCTGCTTTCTGCGCTCGGTTGACCGCTTGCCCTTTTCTTGCTTCTTTCGCTGTTGTTCGGCTTCGATGGCGGCAATGCGTTCTTCCTCGGAAACAGCTTCAACAGGCGGGTAGTAGTTGCCGATGAAATTGAAATGAATATCAATGTTCTGCTGGCGGTAGATAGTCCGTCCGCCTGTGGCTTCGTGAACCTCGATCCTGTCAATGAACGCATAGAGCATGGCGTCGGTCAGTTCCTCGCAGTCTCGATATTTCTTGACCAGAGCGATAAAGCGGGATGCGTCCACCTGCTTGATCTCGTCCTGCTGAACCAGACTTTCCAGCTCTGCAACGCGCTTTTCCAACACAAGCTGTTCTTCATCGTACTGCTGGATCATGCGCTGCGCCTGTCGCTCCGGCAGCAAACCGTTCACGGAGCTTTCATACAGCTTATTGATTTTTTCATCTAAATCAGCTATCCGCTTCTTCGCTTCGGCAAGCTCCTGCTGTCCGTTGTCCGATGCTCTTGCCTGATGCTCATTCCAAACGGCTTTGAGCTGGTCAATGAACTCGGCTTCGTTTTCAAGGACATATTTGCTCACCGCCTGAATTGCCCGCAAAATCGCCGCTTCCAGAACCGATGTTTTCACATAGTGGGAGACGCAATCGTTTGTAGCGCTTCGGTAGTTGCCGCATTGAAAAGCGGAATCAGAATCATAGCGTTTGCCGCTGTGCTTGGTTTCGGGGCTGATATAGCCCATCCTTGCCCCGCAGTCGGCACAGTATACCAACCCGGACAGGCGGTGGGAGTAGGTGCCGTTCGCCACTCTCGGCTTTTTCTTTGAGCGTATCTTTCTGGCAATATCCCATGTGTCTTGGTCGATGATGGCTTCATGCGTGTCGGGGAAAATCATCAGCTCGTCCGGCGTTGCGGCTCTGCGCTGCTTCGTCTTGAAGTTCTCGCAGATGGATTTGCCCAGCACGGTATGACCGAGGTATTCCTGCCTGTCGAGGATATAGCCGATGGTGGTGGCGTTCCAGCGGTAAGGGTCTGCAATCTCCTTGTGACGGCAGTTCTTCGGCTGATTCAGGGCAGCGTAGGCAGACGGTATCAGCACCTTTTCCTTTGCCAGAATTTCCGCAATGCCTGTTGTGGTAACGCCCTGACATACCAGCCGGAAAATTTTCCTGACAACCTCTGCGGCAGGCTCGTCCACGATAAGGGTCTGCTTATCGCCCGGTTCTCTCTTGTAGCCATAGGGGATGGAGCCGCTGCACCTCAGTCCGTCTTTCATTCTGGACTTGAATACCGCCTTGATTTTGTTGCTGGTGTCCTTTGCGTACCACTCGTTCATGATGTTCAAAAACGGAGTGAAGTCATTGTCCTGCGGGGTGGCGCTGTCCACATTGTTGTTGACGGCGATGAAGCGAACGCCCTTCTTCGGGAAAAGAATCTCCGTGTAATAGCCGACTTGCAGGTAATTTCTGCCAAAACGACTAAGGTCTTTTACAATCAGGACTTCCACATGACCTGCTTCGATTTCTTCCAGCAGGGCGGCAAAGCCGGGTCTGTTGAAATTGATACCCGAATAACCGTCGTCATAAAAATGGCGAATGTTTCTCAGCCCTTTCTGACGGGCATATTCTTCAAGGTATTTCTTCTGATTCTGAATGGAGTTTGATTCCCCGGCCTGTTCATCGTCCCTTGACAGACGCTCATACAAGGCTGTGATTTTGATTTCTTCTTTCTTAGCCACGGTTTTGACCTCCCTTCTTCAAGAAATCTTCGTTTGTGAAACGCTCCTTTTTTCTATCCTCTTATAGTGTAACCGTTGGGGTCTGTTATGACATAGCTGGAATGGCATTGCATGAGATTGGGCTTCAAAAGGTAGCGGGTCTTGCCGCTGCCCGAACCGCCGATGACCAAGACGTTTTTGTTCCGCGCCGTCCTGGGGTCTTTGGGGCGGCTGTTCATGGTCAGCCGTTCCGTCTGCGTCAGCAGGATGTTGTTTTTGAAAACGGGGTCGATAAACGGCTCGATGTCCTTGCGCGTTCCCCAGCGCGCCGAGCCATACTCACGTCCTTTGCGGAACTTCTTCGCGTCCTTGCTTTTGAGATACACGGCAAGCCGGAGCAGCAGCCCTGCAAGCAGACCGACGAGCAGATCGACAGGATGGAAACTCGGCAGCGACGAAGCAAAAGCGGAGGCAAAGCCATCGCCCAGGTGCAGCAGCTTTTCGGAAAGATTTGTGCCTTCCGCCGTGCGCCACGCCTGCCCCAGCTTGGTGGCGTATAAGCCGATCATGCAGTAAGGCAGATTCAGCACCAGCTTCTTTTTTGCTGCTTCGGAAATCGTGAGCGTGTGTTTCTTGCGCTTGTTCATCGGCTTGGCTCCCTGTTTCGGATTTTCCCGATGGTCTTTGCCGCCTGTTCCTTCGCTTTTTCCAGCCTTTGGAGAACGGAAGGGCGCTCGGACTGCGTTCGGGCTTTTGTGCTGGCCAGTTCCTTGAGCGCAGCGGTTAAAGCGTCCGAATCGCGGGCTTTGAAGAACACCAGAAAGCGCGGCTTGTCGCCGTCCACTTTGCGGATTGCATAATCCACGCCGTATCTGCGGGTGATCCGCTGAAATTCCTTCAAGTCCTGCCCGGACAGCTCGATGTTGCTTACGCCCTGATTCTGCCCGACCAGCTGCCTGACCGTCTGTTTGCCGCGGTGTTTCACACCGGGCGCAGACGGATTTTGACGGTGCGCCAGCAGTTTGATCGCTGCGGTCTTGAGGGTGCGGAGGCTGAACTTGGTGCCGTTAATCATCAGAGCTGCGCTTTTCTGCTCGATTTCTTCCTGCATGAAAACCTCCTTTTTCGTTTAATGGGTATGAAAAAAGCGGCCAGCTTCAACTGACCGCCAGTGTGTGGATAAGGATTATTTCTGAATGAGTTTCAGCACATCGTCTTCGGAAAGCTCGGTCGCCTGCGCAATCTGCTTGATGGAAAGACCCATTTTGGACAGACGCAGCGCCGTTTCGCGCTTTTCACTCCGGATGCCTTTAGCCTCGCCCTTAACAATGCCTTTCGCAATGCCTTCAGCAATTCCATCGTTAATCAAGCCTTGAATAGCTTCACACATATTGACCACCTCCGAATGATCGTCAATCTTGAATTTAGTGTTGGTCATGGTGCGGGGTATGTTTTTCATTTCAGACGATAGTAGCAGGTGTTTTTACCGTTGCCTTCTCGTTTCAGTTCGCCGGATGCAACTAATTTACGCAGCGCGCCTTCTATTGAGCTGACGCTCAAAACAGGGCAGAGTTCACGAATATCCTGCTTACTGAAACGACCGATTTTGTTCAGCGTTGCCTGACGTACCGTTTCAAGCGCCGGCTTTTTTTGTTCGACCAACGAGAAGCGCTCTTCAAAATCGCGGTAGGCGGAGAGAATGATGCCCAGCAAATATTTGATAAAGGGAACGGCATCTTCTGTACCTTCGTGCCAACCTTCCTGTGCTTGACGAAGCGCGGCATAATAGAGGTCTTTATTTTGGGCGATTTTGGCTTCCAGCGAGATATATTTGCCGACATAAAAACCATTTCGGTACAAAAGCAAGGTCGTGAGCAAACGGCTCATCCGTCCGTTTCCGTCATTAAAGGGATGAATACAAAGGAAATCGTGGATGAAAATCGGAATAACAATCAAAGGTTCAGCTTCCATGTTGCCGATTACGCGGTTATATTCATCGCAAATGCGGTCAAGGGCTTCCGGCGTTTCAAAAGGTGCAAGCGGCGTAAACAGCGTTTCGGTATGACCGTCTGGATAAGTGGCGCTGATATAATTCTGCACGCTTTTTGCCTGCCCCGCCATAGGGTTATTCATGTGGCTGTACAAAACTTTATGCAGCTGCAAAATATAGTTCCGCGTGATCGGAATGGCATCAAAATTTTCGTGGATGATATTCAGCGCATCACGGTATCCGGCAATTTCCTGCTCATCGCGGTTTCTGGGCGCAGTTTTTTCTTCAACCAGCTGGCGGATACGTGTGCTTGTGGTGACGATCCCCTCAATCGCATTGGATGCTTCGGTGCTTTGAACCTTGGCGATTTCCACCAGCTTTTCCAATTCTTCCGGGCGCTGCTTGAGATACATCTCCTGTTTTCCGGCTTCTTTATAGATTGCAGCAATCAACCCTAAGATTTCAGAATCCCATTTTTGTTCGCGGATTGCTGTGTAGTGAAAATCTCTCATGCTCTTACCTCCGACCGTTTTCCCTTGAATTATGGCATAGATTAAGGGAAACATCAACCCTTTACGAGCAAAATTCCCTTATTATTTTATCCGATTTAAGAGAAAACATATACCCATAAGCGGACAATGAAGAGAATGAGGGCCGTTACCCGCGCACCCAATCCTTCACGCACCGATTGAAATCGGAAATCCGCTCCAAAATCCACTCGGCGGCATACGGCAGAATAAAGACGCAGAAGCTCCCTGCGAACATGGCTGCGGCTTCTCTGAACGTGACCTTGCCGAACAGCAGACAGCAGCAGGCGATGAAGAAAATCAGCGCCGCCAGCTTATTGGTGATGAACTGCGAAATGCCCAGCGCAAAGATGCCGAGCCATTCCATCAGCGTCAGCAGGGCGATCAGGGGCAGGGTAGCCAGTTTCAGCAGGAACGTCATGTTCTGCACCTCCGTATCGTTATCGGTGTTTCTTCTTGAGCAGCCGCATCAGACCGAGCAGGACGGAAGCCGCCATCATCAGCAGACCAACGACCATCGACGGCGCAATCGGGAGGTCAACGCCGGTCTGGATGACGGGCGTGTTGATGATGCGCACGAGCTTCTGCGGCGGGATGTAGGATTCGTCAATGGTGAACGTGATTTCCTCGTCGGTTCTGGCATAGCCGTCCAGCGGGCGGATTTCGCGGATCAGATAGCTGCCCGGAACGAGATTATTAGCGCGTACAATGCCGTTTTCATCGGAAACCAGCTCGCGGATGAACGTCCCCTTGTCGTCGTACAGACCGAAGCGAACGCCGGAAAGCGGTTTGCGGCGGTGATCCGTTTTCTCGAACTCGTAATGGTTCGGGATGTTGACCAGCGTAACCGTCTGGTCGTTCTTCCAGTTGTAGCCGACGTGGAAGGGATAGTCGTCCATCAGGTTAAAGCCTTCCGGCGCTTCATCTTCGCGGAGAATCCAATCGCCGACTGTGAAATCGGCGATTTCAAACTCGCCCTTTTCGTCGCTGACGGCGTGGGCGGCGACCGTTCCGCTCTGCGCGTCAATCAGGGTGAAAGAGATACCCGCCAGCGGGTTTCCTGCCGTATCGACCTTCTTGAAGGTCAGCTTCATACGCTCGTTGGGAATGACGGCAATCGGCTCGGTCGGATTGACGAACGTGCCGTCAAGGGTCAATGTCACCTGCACGCCGCTGGGCAGGTAGCCCGGAAGCGGTTTGCTTTCGACGACAGTATAGCTTCCATACGGGATTTTTTCAAACATGGCGATGCCGTCTGCGTCGGTCAGCACTGTAGCGACGACTGCGCCGCGCTCGTCTTTCAGCGAGAACGCCACGCCCGTCAGCGGCTCGTTATGCTCACCGACCTTTTTCAGCGTGAAGCGCGTGAAATCGTCGCGCAGAACGGTATCCCCGGAAATATGCCCGTCCTCGTCAACGGTGAAGGAACAGGTCGTTTCGTTCAGCGCGTACCCTTCGGGTGCAAGCACCTCTTTGAAGGTGTAGCGCCCCGGTGTAACGGGAATGTCGGGGATTTCGCCGTTTTCATCGGTAACGGCGCGGTAAATGACTTCCCCTTGATCGTTTCTGACCTCAATTTCCGCGCCCGGAACGGTTTCCGCGCCGGTGATGTCGGTTTTGGTCAGCGTGACTTTGGTGTAAATCAGCTCGTTACGCACCGTTCCATCCAGTGAAACGCGGATGACAGGCGCATCGTCCGCCTGATTTTCGGGGGAAATCCGTACATCGAAGCGGTTCGGATTGAGCTTCCAGCCCTTTGGCCCGTCCAGCTCCCGGATGGTATATGCACCGTGTGGCAGATTGCCGGAGAAGGTCAGATTGCCGTGCATATCGGTCATACCGACGGCGATAAGCGTATCGGCGGGCAGCATACTGTCCGCATAATGGATGTCGTCGGCATTGTACAGACCGAATACGAAGCCCAGACCATAGGTTGCGGTCAGCCCCTGGCGGATATATCCATTTTCGTCCGTATAAGGTTTGAGGATTTCTTTTTCCTTTTCAAGCCGAATTTCGGCAGACAGATATTCGTTATGCGCTTTGGCGGTGACGGTCACCAGCGGCGTGTGTCCGTCGATGGATTTCAGCTCGACTTCATACACCTCATCGCTGAGCGCGTATCCTTCGGGCGCGGCAATCTCCATCAGCTTGTACTTACCCAGCGGCAGTTCCTTCGACCAATCTGCGCCCGTTCCGCTGGTCGTGATGGTGTCCACCAGCTCGCCAGCCGTATACCACATTGTCCCGTCGCCGCCGACGATGTCTTCCGCGGCGCGCACCTCAAAAACAGCGTCCGCAAGGCAGCGTTCTTCAAAGAGGGAAGACTGATATTCAAAGCCCATTTCGGTTTTACTTTCAAAGCCGACGAGCTGCAAGCCCTTCTTTTCAAGGCGGATATGTCCCATGACGGCTTCATTGGGAATCTCGATATCCAGCTCGTATACCTGGTCGGCGGTGTCGCTCATCTTGCCAACGAATACGGGCAGGCTTTCCGTCCGAATCAGATATCCTTCGGGAGCTTGAATCTCCTCGATGGAATACAGACCCCAGCCGACTTCTTCGGGCAGTGTTACACAGCCGGATTCATCGGTGGTAAACGTGTCGAGCGTCTGCTTTTTCGGGTAGTAAATCGTCTGCGTCACGGTATTGCCGTCCGCGTCCTTGAGCTTGAAAGACGCGCCCGCCAGCGTGATAACCTTGCCGGTTCTCGCATCCGTTTTGATGAGCCGCAGGCGGTAGAGAATCGGGCGGTCATTGAGCGTCAGGATGGGTGGCTGGATGAGATTTTCCTCGCCGGTGATTTCAAAGAGGATCGGCTTTTTGATTTCAAACCCGTCTTTGCCGACCATCTGCTCCAGCACATACACGCCATACGGGAGCAGTTTGGTTTTGGCATAGCCGCTTTTGTCGGTGATGAGATGGTCGCGCTCAAATTCGCGCGCGTTTTCATACGAACCGGCTTTCCGAAGGTAGATGTGGAACTCCGCGCCTTCCTCCGGGGTTTCGGTGTGCTGGTTGTCGGTTTTGTTGTCGCCCAGCACCTTGACGATGGCCTGCGCGCCGAGATTGATCTCGTTCAGTTTGAGCGCGTCGTAGGTGACGATGGCTTCCCTGGGTTGTGCGGCGGCACTGGCGGTATCGACCAGCATACGCTCGTCGCTGGGCTGATAGCCGACAAGCGGCGCAATCTCGACGATCTCATACAGCCCCGGCCACAGCTCGTCGGTGGTCGCTGCTGCATCCTCGCCGGATGTCTGGATGGAGTCGATGACCGTCGCGCCCCTGAGCCAGATCACGTTGCCCTGACGGGTATCTGATGAGCAAGGATGTGATTCACGTCACCATCGACAAGGACTATACCAACAGCGATACGCCCCTTGCGACGGTAATCAACCGGGAGAAGAAGATCACCTGCATCAAGGTCGATACCGCGGGCACACCGATGCAGGGTATCGCGTTCAGCCTGTAAAAGCGGTGTTGGAGTATAAGGAGTAACCGAACAGCCAGTCGGAATCGGCTGGCTGAATCGCTTTCATGGACAATTTTATCTGTCCGATAAACTGGAAGTTTAAGAGTAATTCCTTATACAAAAAGAGACCGTCCCAGATTCTGTGTAAACCTCCAAAGCAAGGTGTAAAATAGAGACATCAAACAGGAGGGAAAACAGATGACAAGAAAGAAGGGTAAAGGCTGCAAGCAGCCCGGCTTCGCCGCCCATGACATCCGGTTCAGTCGGCGTTATGGTAGAGAAAAGGCGGTATCGGTCAGACCGCTACCGCCTCATACCAGTTTCTGCTGTTTACACTCGCGGAGAACGTTTACACAAAATTCGGGATAGACCCTACCCGAATTTGCTGCATCGTTTCTTTGAACAGTGCAAGTCCAACACATTCTGGACAACGGACATCACTTATATTCCCACACCTCAAGGTATGCTGTACATGTGTGCAGTCATAAATCTTTGTGGGCGAATGGTACTGGCTTACCACATTGGAAGCGACATGTCTGCTTCATTGGTTACACAGACGATCAGGGACGCCCTCATGACAGGAAAGGTCACTGATGGACTAACCCTCCACAGTGACCCGAGATTTCAATACGATTCCGCTGCAACCTTCGAACTGAGCAAAGAATACCATTTTCAACCTTCCATGTCCAGTCCTGACTGCCCTTACGACAACGCAGTTATGGAAAATTTCTTTGGTGTACTCAAATCCGAATGTTTGTACCGCGCCCGTTATACGACTCGTTCTCAGGGCGAAGAACGGATCGTTCAGTACGTCCACTTCTACAACTTTGAGCGCGTTAACCTGAAAAACGGTCTCACTCCTTCTGAAATCAGGAGCAAGGCCGCATAATATCACGCTATTCTACGACAGATCTTTCTTTTTGTGTCTATTCAACCGGAAACAGTCCATCTAGTTAAGCCTCTTCCTCTTTTTTCAGTTCTGCCATTGCACGGAAGCAGAACGGCAGGTTCCTCATCTCATCGCGATGATACAGTACGCATGCCTTGCAATCCCCGTGACGGGGGCAGGCGACGTTGGGACAGGTGCAGTAGGATTGATCGTTGCTTTGCGGCATGGTATGAACCTCCTTTGTTTTGTTGGTTATAGAATAGGGCAGAAAAAAGCAAAGTTCAATGACGCTTAGATGCGAAAAGGTATCATGAAACGTATGCGTGCCGATGATGATACTTTTTTGCATCCGGCCGCCATTGCGCGGATTTATTTGCAATGTTAGAATAATGACAAATCTAAACACCATACCAAAAGGAGGTTACTCAAATGAAAAAGGTTGCGAAGTGTATGGCTCTGGCTCTGACACTGACCGTGCTTCTGGCCGTCATGCCCATGAATGCTCTGGCTGAAGACATCACGTTGCAGATGTCCTGGTGGGGCGGCGAGTCTCGTCACGAGGCGATTCTTAAGGTGATCGAGCTCTTTGAAGCACAGAACCCTGGGGTGAAGATCGAAGCGCAGTACTCCGCTTTTGCCCAGTATCGAGACAAGTTCAATATCCAACTGACCTCCGGCGCCAGCGCAGACATTATGGCTGTTGACGCACCATGGGCTGCCGGGCTGGTTGCCAGCGGCGACTACTTCCTCGATCTAGCAGAGTATCCGGATCTGGTTGACATGAGCCAATTCGACGCGGCCATGGTCGACGGTTTCTGTAACTACGATGGAAAGACCTACTTCGTACCGGGCGGCGTGAATGGTATGGGTTCTTTGGTCGACTTGTCCGTACTCAAGAACTTCGGCCTGACTGGCGAAGAGACTTCCTTCACCTGGAACGATCTGATCGAACTGGGCAAGAAGGTGCACGAGGCCAATCCAGAACAGTATCTGTGCTGCGTGGATAGTAAGCAAGCCGCCTTGTATTATGCACGTGTGTATCTGCGCCAGTTGACTGGCCGCCAGCTGATCAACGATGACGGCACCATGGGCTGCACCCGCGAGGAGCTGGCCGAGGCACTGGGGCTGGTGGATACCCTTTATAAAGAAGGCATCTTCCAGCCGATTGCTGAAAGAAGGCATCTTCCAGCCGATTGCTGAGCATGGCGTATACAACAACACCATGACCCAGAATCCCGACTGGATCAATCGAAACATGTTCATGATCTTGGGACGGACTTCTGTGATGACCGACATGTCTGCACGACTGCCTAAAGAAGACGGTTCCTACACCACCACAGGCTTCGTCATGCCAATCAAGGAGGACGCTGTGGAGAGCGGCATCGAAGTGCGTCCTGGTATCCTGTATGCGGTGAAGAAGGAATGCGCCTATCCAGAGCTCGCCGTGAAGTTCATCAACTTCATGTTCACCGATCCCGAGACCGTGGTCGCGCTGGGTGCCACCTATTCCATTCCTGCCTGTGAAAACAGCCGTCAGATCGCAAAGGCTGCCGGCGTGCTGGATGAGTCCGCACTCAAGAACGTGGAGTACTCTCTGGCCAACTCGGGCTCCAAACTAAACGACTGGTCTTCTAACAGCGAAGTGGAAGCCCTGTTCACCGAAATCATGGAGAAGATTGCATATAACCAGTACGGCGATATGCTGGAGGCTGCCGACGAGGTCATCGAGCGCATCGCTGATATCGTGGAGTCTCATTCCTAATGGATGACTCTAGGGCTGAGGTAAGACGATGTGCTTCACCTCAGCCCTTTTTTGCATCGTCTGTGCTCAACTAGGAGGGGTTTCATGCAGGCATCAGCACCCAAACTGGATCGCGCCCGCAGACTGCATAAGCGCGGCCGCTGGACAGGCTTTTTCTACATTCTTCCGTGGCTGATTGGATTTGCTGTCTTTCAGCTTTATCCGTTCCTAGCTTCGCTGTTTTATTCGTTTACGAAGTATTCATTCGGTAAGACGCCGGAGTTTATCGGGTTGGATAACTATATTCGTCTTTTCACTCGCGATAAGCAGTTTTTAAGCACGCTTTCTATTACCGCCCGCTACGCGCTGATTGCCGTTCCCGGCAAGCTGATCTGCGCGCTTCTTGTAGCCATGCTTCTGAATGCAAAGGTTCGCGGCATTGGTTTGTATCGGACGGTTTATTACATGCCATCCATCCTCGGAGGCAGTGTCGCCGTGTCTGTTCTTTGGCGCACGATGTTCATGCGCGATGGAATGGTCAATCGTTTTTTAGGGCTGTTGGACGTTCCGCCTGTCGATTGGCTGACCGATCCCAGCATCGCACTATATACCATTAGTTTGCTTCAGATTTGGCAGTTTGGTTCTGCCATGGTCATCTTCCTAGCGGCGCTTAAACAGATCCCTCAGGAGCTTTACGAAGCGGCTGAGGTTGACGGCGCAGGAAAACTGCGGCAGTTCTTCTCCGTCACGTTGCCGCAAATCAGCTCGGTGTTGTTTTTCAACCTGATCATGCAGTCCATTCAGGCACTGCAAAACTTCACATCTGCGTTTGTGGTCACGAATGGCGGCCCTATGAAAACCACTTACATTATCGGCATGAAGCTTTACGACGATGCATTTGTCAACCGGAAGATCGGTTATGCTTCTGCGGAGTCGTGGGTTCTGTTTCTCATCATTCTAATGTTGACGCTGCTGGTGTTCAGGTCTTCGGATGCGTGGGTATATTATGCCGACGGAGGTGAAAACACATGAGAATGAGCCGTAAATCAATTCACAATTCTCTGCGCTATGTTGTGCTCATTGTGCTTGGTGTGGTGCTGGTGTATCCGATTGTCTTTATGTTCTTTGCCTCGTTTAAGGAATCTAACGAGATTTTTTCCTCAACGAAGCTATTCCCGGAGAAATTTCTCTGGCAAAACTATGTCGAGGGCTGGAAGAGTGGTGCGACTGGAGATATCACATACACCCACTTCTTCATCAACACATTCTCTCTGGTCATTCCGGTTGTCGCATTCACACTGGTCTCCTGCACGCTGGTCGCATACGGTTTTGCCCGGTTTGATTTTCCCTTTAAGAAAATTCTGTTTCCTGCCATGCTGGCTACGCTGATGCTGCCCAATACGGTTATCATCATCCCTCGGTTCATGCTTTTTAACAAGCTGGGTTGGCTTAACAGTTTTCTTCCCTTCATCGTTCCGGCTGTATTCGCCTGCTATCCGTTTTTCATATTCATGATTATCCAGTTCCTTCGTAGCATTCCGCGTTCATTGGATGAATCGGCCAAGATTGATGGTTGCAGCTCGTTGCGTATTTTGGTATCTATCCTCGCGCCGTTGATGAAGCCTGCCATCTTCTCCGCTGGTTTGTTTCAATTCATGTGGACGTGGAACGATTTCTTCAATCAGTTGATCTTCCTGAACTCACCCAGAAAATTCACCTTGGCGCTGGGATTGCGCCTGTCCATCGACGCTTCAACCGAGGCAGTCAAGTGGAACGAAGTCATGGCGATGTCGACCTGCTCGATCATGCCGCTGATCATTTTGTTCTTCTTGTGTCAACGCTACTTTGTCGACGGCATGACCGCTGGCAGCATCAAGGGATAAAGGAGAGAAAATTAGAATGCAGAATGGACTGCTGTTTTATATTTCTGGTGAAAAGGGTCCATATCCAGATGTGGCGCAGGGCTGCGCTGTGCCCAATTTCCTTCGCAGCGTGGAAAAGATCGACGACGGCGTGGGCGGCGGGGCTGCCATTCGCTGTCTGCCTGATCAGTTGCTGACCTACTGGGCACCTGGCAATCTATACAGCCAGCGCGGCACTGTCAGCTTCTTTTGGCGACCGCGCACCGCACTAGGGGAAACCGAGTTTCCCCTGTTCCGGGTTGCTTTTGCCGACCATAGCAGTTGGGATGCACTGTTCATGCGTATTGATTACAACGGGCATGGCATCGATGCGTTTGTCACCGATCTGAATTTGAGCCGCATCCGCGTCAGTCATCGGTTTGAAACCCTGCCAGACGCGGACTCGTGGTTCCATGTTGCCTTTGCCTGGGATGAAACCATTGGTGTGCGGCTGTATATTGATGGCGAGCTTGTTGCCACCAAAGATGCCACCGCCTTGCTGTGGGCCGGCTTGGATCAATTTGGCACACATTCGCGCATCATCAGCAATGCGCAGGTGCAGTCTAGCTACAACTACATGCGCACAGGTGACTTTGACGAATTGTGTATCTTTGACCGTATGCTTGACGGCGAACAGGTTAAGGCGCTTGCGTCGTTACAGATGCCCGAGCTTGAACCGCTGCCCTGTCGTACACTTGCGGACGAAACAACGCACCTTGAATGGATGCACCGCTTCGGTTTTGATGCTGCCACGCTGCCAGCAACACTTTCCCATCCGTTCACCCATGTGCGCAAAGTCGAGATCCACAATGCGTGGGATATGAAGCGGTGGTGGATGAAGGGCTGCGATGGCATCCGCGAGACAACGTGGCCCGGGGTGTACAATCGTTCCCGCTTACCGGGCCGAACGGACTATTTCGTGTTGCCTGATTGGGACTGCTATTCTGTTTCCGGCAAGGAGATCACATTTGAGCCGGTCGCCGATGAGTATTTCAATCAGATCGAGATCAGCGGCTCCGCACATGGTACGCTGCGTATTCATGGGCGCATGGAAGAGCAGCTCACTGTGCGCCGTGAAAGCTGCGAGCGCTCTGTGCTGCGTCTTGATGAACCGGTACGCAATGTATCCGTGACCTTCACCAACGATGAAATCGAAGAGCCGATCGGCGACTTCGCGCTGCTTCAGGTGGAGGCGGGCATGGCACCCGAAAACACGCGTAGGGAAGAGTTTACATTCGGCGCGGACGATGGAAGCAGCAATGTGGAGGATGTGCGTGCGTTTATTGCCGGGCGCTTTACGCTGGATGAACGCACTTTGCTACTTGGCGGCAGCACTGTACCTGCCAAGTTGAGCGATGGGCTTCCGCTTTTGCATTTGGCCATGCCATATCAGGCTGATGACAACTGGGGAATGGACGGTCTGGTGCTGCATCTGCCAGCACTACATGTAATACCGACGCACGGTCGGTATGTGCTCGTCACAATACAGATCAAGGATCCACTGTGGATCTATCGCGATTTGATTCACTTTACCTTCTCTGTGCTGCCTGGCAAGGCAAAAACCCTCTGGCTGGACACGCGCGACAGGATTCTGCCGCACGGCAAAACGCTCTATGCAACCCTGGCATTTTCAGCACCAGTGAATACGCTGGACGGCTTGAGAACGGAAATTGTATATAAGTCTGCCGAGGCGGCTAAAGCTGAGCACGTGGCAGATCGCTGGATTCAGGTGAAGGACAATTACGCCAATTTGGTCGAAGAGAATCCTTCCAGTGAACACTTTAACATGTTCAACCGCTTCAAAGCGGATATCGAGGATTTGTTGCGCATTGAGCCATCTCACAGGCTGGCGCGCGAATATTATTTCGACAAGTTCAAGATTCAGGCTCCGGCGTTTGAATTGTCCCCCTGTCCACATGATGTGCCGCAATGGGCATGGCGTCAGACGGAATATATGGGCTATGTTAAGCGCTATATCCGCTGGTGGATCGATAAGCGCCAGATTGAAAACGGCGAATTTGGCGGAGGGTTGTCTGATGATGGCGATTTGACATCGTGGTGGCCTGGCCCTGCGCTGTGCGGCTGTATGCCTGGGAAGATTCGCGCATCGCTGCTTCGGGAGATGGAAGCATTCTACGATCAGGGGATGTTTGCAAACGGACTGTGTGCAATTCAGACCGATCAGCTGCACACACTGGAGGAGGGCATTCAGGCTCTTGGTCAGTGCCTGACGCTCGATCCGGCTTCGCCCAAACAGCTGGAGCGGGCGATGGAAAATGTGCGTGGCTTGTTCTTTGTGACGGGATATAATGCGGCGGGGCACCGGCATATGCGCAGCGGCTATTACTCCGGTACGCGCATCGCCGAGGAAAAAGCGTGGGCATATTCAGCTTCTGACTCCTTTCATGTGTTCCATCCAGCCTATATGCTTGTGCGCTATAATGGCAGCCCCAAAGCGCGCAAGCTCATTGTAGAGATGGCCGATTCGATGATGGCGCACTTTGACGGTGAGCGTTTGCACGTGCAGATTGATCTTCAAACAGACCAAGATCAGATTCATGAGCGCACGCGCGAATGGCCGCTGTTCTATGCTGCATGGCAGTTCACCGGAGACCGTCGCTATCTGGATGCGATTGCAGACAAGAGTCTGTTTGCCCGGCCGCAGGATCTGCTGCCCAATACGCCGCAGGAAATCGAGCAGGTGATCTGCGCACAGTACGCCCAGCTCACAAGAAAAGCTGCGCTGCGCGAATATATCAACACCGACGGACAGCTTTGGGTAGACCGCGGCGTTATCGACATCGCGGCAATTCAGCGCGAGCGCATCGGCGGCGTAGGACACGAGCGTTTTGCGCTATATCCGCGCCATTTTCTCCGCTGGCAGTTTGCCCCTGGCAAGGAAACCGACGTTGGCATTCTCGTTACCCATGCGGAGCCTTCTAAGATCTGCCTGAGCGCGTTCAATATGACAGACGATGCCATTATAGCGCGTATCACGATGGAAGACATTCTGCCCGGCAAGTGGCGCGTGCGCACCGCTGTTGGCATGCAGATGAGCTGTATGGATGGCGCCAAGACTTCCGAGCGTGAGCTGGAGCGCTTTTCCGGCTTTGACGTGACATTCGAGCCAGGCGTCTACACCTGCATGGAGCTTGAGCTGACTGCGCCGTTTACGCCGTATTGGGACCGCACTGATCTGGCAATCGAGCCAGATGATGTGATCGTTCGCCCGGATTGCCTGCGCATCCGTGTACACAACGTTGGCGCGAAGGAAAGCCCGATGACCCAATTGGTACTCAAAAATGCGCAGGGAGAGATGATTCGTCACAGCAACATTCCGCCCATTCCGGCCCCGGTGGATCTGTATCCCAAGATCATAGAAATTCCGCTGTGGACGCGTGGGCTGGATCTTCGTGGCTGTACGGTCGAGATCGATCCCAAGGGTGAGCTGCTGGAAATCACCCGGAGCAACAATGTCGTGGCGTTGGATGAGGTGATCGCATGAGCAAGTTCTGTTTTACCACGTTTTCGCTGCAGAACCTTACGCTGGCGCAAGCCGTTGCCTTGGCCCAATGCAAGAATCTTAGCGGCATCGAGCTGCGTGGCAGGGGGCATATCTCCCCAGATTCCTCTGCCGATGAAGTGCGCAGCGCGCGCCATATGCTCGAGGATGCAGGCCTTGAGGTGGCCTGCATCACAGCTTACATGCGATTTGCGCAGGTTAGCGAGGCTGCCGAACGCGAGCAGGTCAGTGACGTGGCTCGCTATGCTGAGCTTTGCGCGAAGCTGGGCGCAAAGAACATCCGTGCGTTCATGGGGACTTTTCCGGAAGAGGCCGATCCGGAGCGCGTGCGCGCTTGTGCCGTGACGGGGCTTAACTGGGCTGCCGAGGCTATCCGTGGTAGCGGCGTACGCCTGCTGATTGAAACGCATGATTCTGTCAAGAACGGTGCATTGCTTAAGCCGTTTCTGGAGCAGTCGCCGGATGAAATCGGCGCACTGCTGGATATCATCCATCCCTATGACATGGGGGAGCGCATCGACGACACGCTTGCGCTAATCGGTCCGCGTATCCATCATGTCCATATCAAAGATATCTGTGCAACCGTGCCAGGGGGAAGAGTGTACTGCCGCATTGGCGAGGGCGTTGTGCCGGTAACCGATACCGTGCGTGCGATGAATGCCTTTGAATTTGACGGGTACTACTGTCTGGAATGGGAAAAGAGCGCGCCGGAAACGGGCGGCGTCTCGTTTGACGAACAGCTGGAAAGCTTTATCACATTTATGCGTCTGGAGGATAAGCGATGAGACTGCATTTTGACGAGGTAAAATCCACCCTCTCTCAGGTGCTCAAGGCTCACGGCTGCGCGCAAAAACAGGCGGATGAGGTGGCTTATGAAATGGCCCGCAATTCTCTGGAGGGCATTTACACCCATGGCATCAATCGCTTTGCGCGTCTGGTGCGCAACATCGACGAGGGCATTGTCAAGCCGGGCGTGACGCCTGTGCGCATCGGCGGCTTCGGCGCGATCGAGAATTACGACGGGGGTCTGGGCCTGGGCATCACCAACGCGCGTATCTGCATGACTCGCGCAATGGAGTTGGCGCGTGCACATGGTATTGGCCTTGTGGCGCTGCGCAATACCAACCACTGGCTGCGTGCGGCGACCTATGGCTACCAGGCCTGTGACGGTGGTATGGCAGCCATGTGTTTCACCAACACCATACCCAATATGCCGACATGGGGCGCAACCGATTCGCGTATCGGCAACAATCCGTTGGTGCTCGCTTTCCCACGCAGGCAAGGGCATGTTGTCGTGGACATGGCGATGAGCCAGTTTTCTTACGGTGCACTGGAATTGGCGCGACTGGAAAACCGGCAGATGCCCGTCGACGCCGGCTTTGACATGCAGGGGCGGCTGACGCGTGACCCGGATCAGGTGATCCGGTCTCAGCGCATCCTGCCCACGGGATATTGGAAGGGGGCGGCGCTTTCCTTCGTGCTGGATGTGTTTGCAGGTTGCCTGTCGCTGGGTAACACGGTGGCCAGTGTTGGGCGCCTGGAAGGAGACGAGCATGGCGTATCGCAGGTGTTTATCGCGATTGACTATCAAAAAATCGCCCCTGCCGATCAGGCGGAGACAATTTTGAATAATGCAGTTGGAGACCTGCTTTCCTCCACACCTTCACGAAAAGGCGAGCGGATTGTTTATACCGGGCAGAAGACCGACGAAATCCGCAAGGAAAATTTGGAAAAAGGCATTCCTGTTGATGAAGGGATCTGGGCGCAGATCAAGGCACTGGCATAAAGAGCGTGACTTCAAATCCCTTCCCCGGCGCGCTGTCGATCACCACGCGGCATTGATCGCCAAAGCGCAGCTGCAACCGCCTGAACAGATTGGGCAAGCCGATGTGACGCTCGTTAAAGCCCTTGAACTGAAGCAGGTTCTGCCGAACGGTTTCCAGCTGCCCGGCTTCGATACCGGCGCCATCATCACACACGCTGATGCGCAGCATATTTGCTTCAAGCGCTATGGATATCAAAATGTGCAGCGTTCCAGCATGGCCCTTGCGGCCATGCTGGATACTGTTTTCAATCATGGGCTGCAAAATGAGCTTGGGAATGTGGATACTCAGCGCATCGGGCGAAATGTTCCACTCTATTTCAATGCCGTCTGCAAATCGCGCCTGCATCAGCGACGCATACATTTTCGTGGCATCGCTCTCCTGCTGCACGGTCACGTCCGTGTTGGGCGACTTGAGCGAATACTGAAGGAATGCCGACAGTTTCTCGATCATCTGATTGACCTGATGCGGCCGACCAATGGCGCGCATCACCTCAAAGTCGATCATTTGTAGCGTGTTGGATAAAAAGTGGGGGTTGATCTGATATTGAAGCGCGGAAAGTTCCAGCGATATCGCCTGGAACTTTCTCTCGTCTAGCGATACTTGCAAAAAGTCATTCTGCACAAAAGTTTTGATGATGTTGGTCATGATATAGCTGTATACGTCGTCACGCGGGTTTTCCACCACAGGCAACGGCTGGTTATGTGAAGCTGCATCCATCAAATCAATGATGGAATACAAACGCTTGCACGAACGGGAAGCAGATATCAGCGCACCGGTGAAGCACATTGCCATGCACGCCAAAGTGATGATGACGAATATGACAACATAACGGTTTCCGGCAGAATAGGCTATGTTCTTGGGGATAACCGAGAAGAATTCCAGATCAAGCGCATCTGAATGGCTGTCGATTACCAGCAACTCGTCTTGTACCCAGGCTGTCCCCTGTCCGGGGCGCTTGCTCAAGCTGGTAAAAAGCGCCTGGGCGTCATCGCGGCTGGTGAGGAGCAGGTTGTCTCCGTCGGCGATCATCAGCACTTGCTCATTTTTAAGCGCAAGGCTGGAGAACATGCGCTGGAAATAGGAGATGTTGATGTTGACCGCGACGATATAGCCCCGCTCATTGCGCTCCATGATTGTCAGACAATCCATCGCTTGCGAAGAAGGGGATAGCTGTACTTTGCGCCGAACCAAACAGAAATCATCCGTGCAGGCATCTATCCATGACTGGTCAGGCGCGTTGGCGAGGGTGTACATCTGCCCCTGGCTGGTCAGATATGCCCTCTTGTCGTTGGGAACATACAGATAGATACTGTCAATGTAGGTTCGGGAATTGACGACTGCTGAGAGCTGGGCGACGAGATTTTTATAAGCCAGATAGTCGTTATAGTTCATAGCACTGCTGTGAAACAGGTTGCGAATCGCTGCACTGATAGTAGAGCTTTCCACCAGATTCATGACTTTGCCGGTATCGTTAAGCAAGAGAGAGATGTTTTCCTGCATCAGCATCAGGTTGTTGAGCGAGTTCTCGTGCACCTCTTTTCTCTGCTCCGGGATGGTGATCGCCAGATACACGGCGCTCATCACGAGCAGAGGCATCAGGCAGTAAGACAGTGTGCGCAAAAAGCTGGCAAAGAAAAAGCGTTTGCGCATGGATCAGCCCTCCCGCTTGCCAAGGGCATATTCGGCCGGCGTCATTCCATAGTGCCGCACAAAAGCATGGGTAAAGCTCTTGACACTGTCATAGCCTACCCAATAGGCGACATCCTTGAGAGAGGGATATGGGCCGGAAAGCATCTGAGCAGCCATCGTCATACGCTGGCTGGCCAGATAGTCCGAAAATGTGGTGCCGGAGTACTGATGAAAAATGCGCGAAATATGCCCCGGCGTGAAACCAATGCTTGCGGCAGCGCCTTCCAGCGTTGCAGTTGCTGGGCTAGACTCAACATAGCTGCGCACATAGCGTACGATTTGCTGATGATACTCGTTGTCTGATGCATTGCTTAGTTTGTCTGGCGGGGTATCTGCTTTGCTCAGTATCCGATGGACTTTCATGAAAGTGGAAACGATCTGATCATAACGCACAGGCTTGACCAAATACTCAATGACGCCGGAGCGCATTGCTTGGCGAATATACTCAAAATCGTCATAAGCGCTCATCAGCACCACACATGTGGCAGGGAATGCCCTGGAGAGCATGCTTGCAAAGCTCAATCCGTCCATACCGGGCATGCGGATGTCGGTCAACACCACGTCGGTAAGCGACCCATGCAGTGCTTCCAGCGCAGAATCGGCCGTGAGATAGGCGCCTACCACCTCAAAGCCCCAGTTGTTCCACGGATATAGATCGCATAACCCTGATAAGATAGTGGGTTCGTCATCGACGACGATCATGGAAAAGAGCTTTTGCATGTTTGTTACCTCACTTTATACGTTGCCAGCGTGCTTCTTTCTATATGCACTGGGCGACATTCCAAAGTGGCTACGGAAAGCGCGGGTAAAGTTCTTGGCATTATCATAGCCCAGGGATTGCGCAATGGAAAATAGACGCACACTGACGTTGCACACCAGTTCACGGGCTCTGTTCATTCTCGCGACATGTAACGCCTGAGAAAAGGTCGTTCCTGTTTGACTTTTATACAGGCGGGAAAAACTCTGGGCATTCATGCCCACTATCTTGGCCGCGCCATCCAGGGTGGCATCTGCCAGGTGAGTCTGCAGATAGGCTGTGATTTGTTCTGTCAGGAAATCTTGCACAGCTGGCTGCAAAGGCGCTTTTTGTGTCTCAGCCGCCAACCGTCTGCGCAAAGATAAAAACGTTTCTTCCATCACCTGATATTCGACGGGCTTGATAATATAGTCCTTGACGCCATAGAAGAGCCCGCGATGTGCATATTCACAGTCTGCATATGCGGAGAGCAGCACCAGATGCACCGGCAGCCCCTCTTCCTGAATGCGCTGCGCCAATGTGAGTCCGTCCATCACCGGCATTCGGATATCCGTAAGCACCACATCTGCGCTGCGAAGACGCAATGCATTGAGCGCTTGGCGCCCGTTTTCAAAAATGCCCGTGATCACAAAACCCCAGTCTTCCCAGGGAAACAAGTCTGCGAGGCCTTGCCTGATCGCAGGCTCGTCATCCACTAAAAACAGACGAAGCGGCACATTCAGCACGCCCATGAGCTCTCCCTCCTGAGTATATTGATGATTTCAGTATACCATTTTTTCAGAGAAATGAAAAGGAGAATAACAAATGGAAAATCATACATTGCTGCAGATTTGTGCGCACGACCAGTGCGGTTTCGCGCCGGTGATACGCTTTCAAAGCTGGCGTATCGCCATGTCAAATGCCATGGTGGACGAACGCGCTGTCGAACTGTCTTGTCATATGGAGACGGACGAGAGCTTCGTTTTGCTCCATGGCGAATGCACGCTGTTGGTGGCAGGCGGCGATGAGACCTATGGACCAGTACATGCCGTGCGGATGCGTCAAGAGGTGGTGTACAATGTGCCCAAAGGCGTGTGGCATACCCATCTGATGCAGGCGAATGCCAAGCTGCTTATCATCGAAAACGAGGGCACTGGCGCTGCCAATTCTCAACGAATGGATCTATCGCCAGAGGAAGGCATGCGTCTGGAAAGACTGGCTGCAAGAGCGGCTGATTCGCTGGAAAGCATCTATGATTCCGGCACTCGCGTCTAAAATATAGATCTTTATCAATTTTGGAACTTGTTGTGAAGTATTGTCATCCTCACTGTGCGCAGGGTTGATGTTGCTTGGAACATAGATATTTTAAACTACATTAATAGGCTTTTTGTTCTCTCAATGACTTGCTACAAATTCCAGAAAAATGCTTTAATAGGCTTAAACACTGGTATCAAGCGAAAGTTGAAATGAGCAAATTTTTAGATGCCTATTGTAACCGCTCAATAATCCCCCGATACAGAAAAGTCGTGGTTCCCAGCACTCACACTACCGAGAACCACGACTTCATTTTTTCTGACCAGGGGAGCAAATCATCAACCTCAAAGTCCTTGTTCCGCTCCGCACGCTCAGGCAATACGCTGAGTAGATGAAGCAGATAGTCGTCCAGCCGCAGGCTGTTGGCTTTTGCCGTTTCCATCAGCGAATAGATGATTGCACTCGCCTCCACACCCTGGGGTGTATCGGCAAAGAGCCATCCCTTCCGGCCGATAACAAAAGGGCGGATGGCGTTTTCAACCTGGTTGTTGCTGATTTCAATCTCACCATGCTTAAGAAACGCGCAGAGGTGCGCTTTCTGATTTTGAGCATACGTAACAGCGTCCTTCAGCTTGCCTGTCGGACGGGAAATTGTATTCAGCCATGTCCAGTACGCTTCGAGAACCGGAGCCGACTTCTCCTTGCGCTGGACGAGGCGTTCTTCTGCGGACAGTTTTTCAAACTGGTGTTCCAACTCAAACAGCCGGTTGCAGAACGCATAGCCCTCCGCAGCCTTACAGGTCTTTGCATCGGCGCCTTCGGGTCTCGCTTCCAGCCACTTCCTGCGCATGTGCGCCCAGCATCCCGCACGCTCTGCGTCCTGAACCTTGTTGTAGCCGCTGTATCCATCCGTAATCAGGA
>ENA-ORMN01001525-ORMN01001525.1-human-gut-metagenome-genome-assembly--contig:-NODE-1525-length-22483-cov-11.928973_pt1 | contig 22483 bp, 19 predicted proteins | sample MGYA00242102_ERZ508993 | MGnify/ENA primary metagenome ERZ508993 (study PRJEB26280, sample SAMEA2338770) | human gut metagenome | biome: human gut; feature: human-associated habitat; material: faeces...
CCCGCCCGCGAGGCCAGCGCGCCGAGGAATATGCCCATTGCCCCGGGGGAAACGTATATGCCCAGGTATTTTGCCCCCTCCGTCACCGCCATTACGTCCGCGCCGCCGCCTATATGGAAGGCCGCGTTGCCCAGCCCGCATATGACGGCGGTAAGCATGGGCGCGGGCAGCAGCCCGCCCAGGGCCACCATAAGGCAGCCTGCGGCGGAAAAGTACCTTCCGCCGCCATATCTGTCCGCCAGCACCCCTATTGGGAGCTGCATGGCGAAGGCGCAGAAGTTGTATATGAGCAGCGCCATGGCCTTATCCGAGGCCGCCCGGGCCGCAGGCAGCACCAGCATTGCGCAGCACAGGTCCACGGCAAAATGCGCCGCCGAATACGCCGCCACAAGCCTTTTTTCGCCCTTTCCCAGCATAGCCCACCTCCGATATCCTTATATTTATAACGCAATTATACCAGAAAAGGTTGCGCCGCACAGCAAATGTTTCCATCCGTATTGACGGCGGTATTGCACGGAAGGTAAAATCATATGGGACAGCCGGTAAATAATTACAAAAAATAACAGGAATGAAAGGACGCACGCACTATGATAACCCTGCTCACAAGGCAAGATATGGCAAAGGTGTTCACAATGGCGGAGGCGGTACAGGCGGCTAAGGACGCCCTCGCGCTCTATTCCGCAGGGGACACGGACATACCCCTCCGCGCAAACCTGCCGGTACCCGCATATAACGGCTCGGCATTGTACATGTACGGCTATGCCCCCGGCGCATCCGCCCTTGGCGTAAAGATAGTTTCAGTATATCCGGACAACCCCAAGCGGGGCCTTCCCAGCGTCCCCGCCACCATGGTTTTGATGGACGACTCCACCGGCGCCGTCTCCTCCCTCATGGACGGCACATACCTGACGCGGGTGCGCACAGGCGCTGTGGCCGGCGCGGCTACAGACCTTCTCGCCCGCAGGGACAGCAGGGTTTTCGCCCTCTTCGGAGCGGGAGGTCAGGCGGAGGGCCAGCTTGAGGCGGTTCTCACCGTCCGCGATATAGAGCTTGCCAAGGTCTACTGCCGCACCTTTGAGAAGGCGGAGGCCTTTGCCAGAGCCATGAGCGAAAAGTTCTCTGGCAGGTTCAATACGAAGATAGTCGCCGTCCATTCCCCCGAGGAGGCAATAGCCGACGCGGACGTAATCACCGCCGCCACCACCGCCGCCTCTCCCGTATTCGACGGCAGGCTCCTCAAGCCCGGCGCCCACGTGAACGGCATAGGCTCCTTTACCTACGACATGGTGGAGATAGACTCCTACACGCTGACCCACGCCGGCAAGGTCTATGCGGACACGCTGGAGGGTGTGCTCGGCGAGGCGGGGGACATACTTCAGCCCATTGACCGGGGCGAGTACAGCAAAGACCGCATGACCGGTGAGCTGGGCCAGCTCATAAACGGCGCTGCCCCCGGCCGGGAGAACGACACCGAGATAACCTTCTTCAAGTCCGTAGGCTCTGCGGTGCTGGACCTCGTCGCCGCCCGGCGCATATACGCCAAGGCGAAGGAGATGGGGATAGGATTAAAAGTCGAGATGTAACGCTTCGCAGAAGCGGCCCTTCGGCCACCTCTGCGGCATAAAAAAAGGAACGGCCCTTGCCGTTCCTTTTTTTATCATATCTTTACCCTTATAGCTTTTCTTTATCGCTTTAGCAATATCTCAAAATAATCTTTAAATCGCTCCCGGTACTGTGGAAAAGGCACACCTGCCATGTTAGAATTTGGCTGTAAGAAAATTCTTACAAAATTTAACGAAGTATTTCCTTTATCGCGGAAATCGCCGCGTCCACGTCACATTCGGCGTTGGCATAGCCAATGCTGAAGCGCACCGTCCCCTGAGGGAAGGTGCCCAGGGTTTTATGGGCGCTGGGAGCGCAGTGCAGCCCGCAGCGGGTCATTATGCCCCGCTTGTCCAGCTCGTACGCGACCTCCGCGTTATCGCGGCCGGTAAAGTCTATTGATATTACGCCTACCCGTTTATTTATTTCTTTGGTACCCGCAAGGCGCAGCGGCAGCCCCTCAAGCCCGTCGATAAAGCGTTCGGTAAGCTTCTCCTCGTGGGCGCGGAAGGCTTGGACGCCCTTATCCAGTATGAAGCCCAGCGCTGCGTTGAGGCCGAATATGCCGGGGATGTTCAGCGTGCCGGACTCGAACCTGTCGGGCATATAGGGCGGAAGCAGCTCGCTGTCCGATGCGCTGCCTGTGCCGCCGGATATGAGCGGCTCGACCCGCTTTGCGAACTCCTCATCAAGCATCAGCGCGCCTATGCCCTGGGGGCCCAGAAGCCCCTTATGGCCGGGAACGCACAGCGCCGATAAGCCCAGCTCCTTCATGTTTACCGGGTAATGCCCGGCGGTCTGGGCCGCGTCCAGTATTACCGGCAGCCCCCGCTCTCTGCATATATCGCTTATTTCCTTCACGGGAAGCAGCGTACCGCAGACGTTTGAGGCGTGCATTATGGCTACAAGCCTTGTATTGGGCCTGATAAGGGGCAGGATATCCTTTGGGTCGGTGATGCCGCGGCTGTCGGCAGGTATCCTTGAGAACTCCACCCCCTGAGCCTCAAGCTGGCGTATGGGCCGCATCATGGCGTTGTGCTCAAGGCTGCTGACTATAACGTGATCTCCGGGGCTGAGGAAGCCCTTCAGCAGCATGTTCAGCCCCGCCGTCATGCCGGGGGTGAACACCGCGTGGGTGATGTCCTCTGTTCCAAAGAGCGTGCAAAGCCGCTCGCGGCACTCTATGAGCACCATCTCCGCCTCGCTTGAGGCCTCGTAGGTGGAGCGGTTTACATTGGCGCCTATGTTGTTTACATAGTCCAGCATGGCTTCCCCCACGCCTGGGGCCTTTGGGAAGGAAGTCGCTCCGTTGTCGAGATATATGGACATAGGCAATTACCTCATACTTTTATTTTGCTGATAAGGGGGACAGTCCCTTTTCAGATACAGTTTATCACACCTATGGCTTTTGTCCACAGGTGAAAAAGCAAAAGGAGTTATTATTTATTATGAAAAAGAATCTTCCCGTATTGCTTACCGGCGTAATCGTCGGTATCGCGGCGCTGGTGCTCACAGCCTGCGGCAACCCTGCCAACATGGGCTTCTGCATCGCCTGCTTCCTGCGCGATATAGCCGGCGCCCTTAAGCTTCATTCCGCCGGAATCGTACAGTATGTGCGCCCTGAGATCGTGGGCATCATCGCCGGCGCTGCCGGAGCCGCCCTCATCAAGAAGGAATGGAAGGCCGTCGGCGGTTCTTCCCCCTTCACCCGCTTCGTTCTGGCCATCTGCGTAATGATAGGCGCTCTGGTATTCCTGGGCTGCCCCCTGCGCATGGTTATCCGCATAGGCGGCGGCGACCTGAACGCCGTTATAGGCCTTGTGGGCTTTATCGCGGGCATCTTTGTAGGTACCATAGCCCTCAAGAAGGGCTTCTCCCTCAAGCGCAACTACGCTGAGCCCTGCATCGACGGCGCCTGGATGCCTGTACTGATGGTCATCCTGCTGGTGCTGGCCGGCCTCGCCCCTGCCCTGTTTGCCCAGAGCACCGAGGGCCCCGGCTCCATGCACGCCCCTATAATACTTGCTCTTGCAGCCGGTATCGTAGTGGGTATTCTGGCACAGCGCAGCCGTTTCTGCATGGCAGGCGGCATACGCGATACCATCATGTTCAACCAGTGGAACCTCACCCTCGGCTTCGTGGCGGTCATAGTTACCGTCCTCATCGGCAACCTGATCCTCAATAAATTCAACCTCGGCTTTGCCGATCAGCCTGTTGCCCATAACGATGGCATCATGAACTTCCTCGGCATGGGCATCGTAGGCTGGGGTTCCGTGCTTCTGGGCGGCTGCCCCCTCCGTCAGCTGATCCTTACCGGCGAAGGCAATTCCGACTCCGCAGTCACCGTTACCGGCTTTGTATTCGGCGCTGCCCTTGCACATAACTTCGGCACCGCCTCCTCCGCCAAGGGCCCCGGCGCAAACGGCGTTGTAGCCGTCATCGCCTGCTATGCGGTACTCCTCATAGTGACCCTTGCCAACGTAAAGGCCAGCAAGGAATAACCCTTAGAAACCTGATAAGAAAAGAAGAAGCGGCGCCAAGCCGCTTCTTCGGCAGCAGAGAAACCCCTTGGGGTTGTTAAGGGGCCGCAGCCCCTTAAAGTTAATTCCGGCTTTGACGGCGACAAGGTGAATTGACCCGAAGGGGCAAGAGAAGGCCCCCTGGGGGGGTACGTCAAAACGGATGAAAACCGTAGGTTTTCGCACTCTGCGTGTTTTGCCGCCCGGGGGGCCGCCGCAGCGGGTCAGTTCCGCCCAGTCCCCCGGGGCGGAACCTCATATTTATGCCATAGGCAAAACACGAAAAAAGCTCGCATAAATGGATGCAATCCATTTATGCGAAAGTAGTATTGTACTTTTACAGGAGGAAATGATATGATAGACGCCAGAGGTCTCGCATGCCCAATGCCGGTGCTAATGACCCAGAAGGAGATAGCCAAGAACTCCCCCGCCAAGCTTGAAGTCATGGTAGACAACCACTCCGCACGGGAAAACGTAAAGCGTTTTGCCGAGAGCGCAGGCTATGCCGTGGCAGTGGCCGAGGAGGGCGACGACTACCGTCTCACCCTAACCAAATAGTTATCAGGAGCGTTTTCATGCCCAGCTACATAGCCACCTTCCATACCCACCTTGCCGCCATGCGCAGCCTGAAGAATGTAAAAGGGCACGCCGCCTCGGCAGCCCTTTCCCCCGTTCCCCGGAGCCTCAGCTCTTCCTGCGGCACCTGTATGCGGTATGAGGCGGAGGACACGCTCCTTGAGCTTATGGATAAGGATCTGGAGTCCATAGCCGAAGCGCTGGGCAGCGAAAAATACAGCGTGGTATACAGGGCAGAGGAATGACAATACCAAAAAAGCGGCTTAACGCCGCTTTTTTAGTATTTCCAAACCCCCTTGGGGTTGTTAAGGGGCCACAGCCCCTTAATTTCAATCCGGCTTTGACGGCGTGTACGTCAAAACGGATGAAAACCGCAGGTTTTCGCACTCTGCGTGTTTTGCCGCCCGGGAGCGCAGCGAGAGGCAAAACGCGAAAAGAACTCGCGGAAGCGACCAAAGGTCACTTCCGCGAAAGGTTAGAATTTCCTTCCCCCGCCTCCGTGATACATGCCGCCGGAGGACATATGCACAGTGCTGGTGCTATGGCCGCCTCCGCCGGAGCGGGGTCCGCTGTCGTTGTTGCGGGGTATTACCCGAGTGGTGACAAACTTATTCACCAGCTTTGAATCGTTTACCCGGAGGTTGAGCTTTGACTTTGCACGCCAGTTATATTCCGAAGGCACGTACTTTCTGGCATAGCTCTTCTGTATGGAGCTCTTGGCTATCAGCCCCGCAAGAAGGCCTATAAGGCCGCCGATTCCGCCCAGCATTGCCGCGCCCTCCGCACGCTCCGCGGGGGTCGCCGCCCTGTCTGGGTCGTAGGTGCTGCCGTATTCCGAGGGATCCATCACCTCGCCGGTAGCTGCGTTTATGCCGGTATGATCGTCTGCCACGCCCATTTCAATAAACATATCGGTGTAATCCAGAGCCTCTGAAAACGCGCCCATGTAATCGCCATTTGCAAGGTATTCCATCTGCGCGTCGAATATCTCCTCACGCCGCTGGTCGTCTATTATGTCTATCATGTCGCCGGTGGTGGTGAGATAGGTCTCCCGGTTATACATGTCTATGCAGAACAGCACGCCGGTACGGTTTTCGCCTATCCCCATGCCGCTGTTTTCGTAGAACTCATCGGCAAACTCCTGCGTACTCATAACGCTTTCGTCCTCTACCGTGACTATGCCTATATCCTGGCCGTCCTTCGCCACAAGCTCGTTTATGCGGCTTTGCAGCTCCGCCTCCTCGTCGTCTGTCAGCAGATCCGCAAGGTCGAACACCCTTTGCCTCGTTCCGTCCGCAAGGGCCCCAGAGCATAAGCCAAGGCACAGCGCGGATATAACGATTGCCGTCAAAAGCTTTTTCATATGGCAATCCCTCCTATAAGCGCGCCTATCACAAGGCAGGCGGCGGTGATCGTCCACATGAGCCGGTTGGTTTTCTTCCTGCTCACCGGCACTCGGCCGGCGATCTTGCCGGTCTGGCCGTTCATGGCAAAGTAGTAAAGCTCACCCTTGTAGCGGTATGTCATAGTCCACGCAGGCATGAGGGCGTACTTCCAGTCAGACTTGACCTCGTCCACCGCCATGTTCTGGCCGGTAACGGTGCCGTAGCCGGAAAGGGTGCCTTCAAGCTGACCCTCCGCAGCAGAGCGTATTATCTCGTTTGCCTGAGGCTCGGCGGCGTTCTTCTCAATGTTGCGCTTTTCTGCCATGAAGCCCGAAAGGAAGCTCATGTTAAAGTCCTTAAGGCCGGACATATCATAGGGGTATACGCCGTTGAGCAGTTCCGCATCCTTCCGGTCCAGCGCCTTTACGGTGATCTCGCTGAGCTTTACGTCGCCGCTCCTTGTCAGGGCGTAAACGCTGGTCTCGGTGTATTCTATATCGCCCACCACCCATACTTTAAGGGAGTTGGACTTGGCGGTCATGGTGGCCCTTACGTCGCTGTCCACCAGCCAGAATGGAAAGTATACGCCGGTGAGCTTTTCCAGCTGCATCTCGCTGAAGAAGCCGTCGTCAATGTACTTTTTTGACTTGCACCAGCTTATGAGCTGTTCCTTTACCTTTTCCTTTGGAATGGAGAAGGGTATCACCTTATCCGGGGCCATACCGCCGGAAAGCCGGCCCTTTAATATTACGGGATTATGGCAGTAAAAGCAGAAGGTAGCTGCCGTTGTGTCATCGGTTATTACCTCCGCGCCGCAGTTGGGGCAGGTATATACCACCGCGTGCTCGTCAAAGGCGGTGCCCTCGCTCTCCTTCTGTTCATCTATTATCTTCTGGTTTTTGATAAGCTCATTAAGCTGCTCCCCGGTGTAGCTGCTGCCGCAGTACTCACAGCCGAAGTCTCCTGTAGCGGGGCGATACGTGAGGTCTGCGTCGCAATTTGGGCATTTATAGGTAATAGTGGACATGTTTCACCTCCTGATGAGTGTATCGGATATATTTTATTACATAATGTAAATACGGGCAAGTGCCGAAAAGCCATATATGCCGCTAAGTGATTTCGACAAAACATTAAAATATTTTAACTTTTCTGCCTTAGCCGCTATTATTTCACAAATTTGTATGATATAATCCATAGGTAAATTTATACCGAATTAATGCTTCTACTTTACGGGAGGAATAATTTAGATGGCTGAAAGGATAAAAAGGGGCGACCGCAAGGACGGCGTATGGCTTAAAGACCTTGACCCCCTGCACGGCTTCATGCCGTACCTCTACCCCAACAGGGCGGACAACGAGGCCTTTATTCAGGAGCAGATAGATATAACCGCCCTGAACGAATACCTTAAGAAAAAGACAGAGGGCGACCCGGAGTTCAAGTATACCTACCTCCACGCCATAGTTGCAGCGCTGGTACGCACCATAACCCTCAGGCCGAAGATGAACCGCTTCATCTCAGGCAACAGGATATACCAGCGGAGATGGATCACCGCAGCCTTCATGGTAAAGCGCCAGTTCGCGGACGAGTCCTCGGAATCCATATTCTACAAGGCCTTTGGGGACGATGACAACATCGACACCATTCACCGGAGCATAAAGGAGAGGGTGACCTCCTTCCGCAAGGGCTCGGCAGAGGACAACTCCACCGACAAGATGGGGCTTTTGCTCCGCCTGCCCCCCTTTATGATGCGTCTCGTGATGAAAATACTCTTTTCACTGGACCGCAAAGGGAAGGTGCCTGATTTCCTCATAAAGGAAGACCCCAACCAGGCCTCGGTGTTCGTTACAAACCTTGGCAGCATAGGGCTTCACGCGGGCTACCATCACCTGACAAACTGGGGTACCAACTCCATATTCGTGGTAATAGGGGAAAAGCACATGGCTCCCTTCTATCAGGAGGACGGCTCCGTAGAGATGCGGGAAGTAATTGACCTTGGCGTTACGCTGGACGAGCGTATCGCCGACGGCTACTATTACTCAAAGACAATAAAGCTCCTGAAGCACCTGCTTACTCACCCGGAGCTTTTGGATCAGAAATCTAATGAGGAAGTTGAATTTTAATATGGGCAACACAGCATACGCACACAGCTACATCGATGAAAGCCGCGTCACCGCCAAGACTCCCTGGCTTAAAAGCTATGACCCCGAGTGCCCCGCACATCTGGATTACTTCATGGGTACGCTGGAGGAAGCCTTCGAACGTATGGCGGAAAAGTACCCGGACTATATCGCCTACGACTTCATGGGCAAGTCTACCACCTATAAGAAGGCCATAGCGGACATACACGCCTGCGCAAAGGCACTGAAGGCAATGGGGATAAAGGAAGGGGACAAGATCACCATTTGCATGCCCAACGCCCCCCAGACAGTCACCATATTCTATGCGGTAAACATGGTGGGCGCAATAGCCAACATGGTACACCCCCTTTCCGCCGTAAAGGAGATAGCCTTTTGCCTGAGGGACTCCGAAAGCGTAGCGGCTATAACGCTGGATCAGTTCTATGATAAGTTTGTTGAGGTGCGCCGCGAGGTTGAGCTTCCCCATCTAATCATAACCTCCGTAGCGGACGCCCTTTCCCCCATAATGAAGCTGGGCTACAAGCTCACAGAGGGCAGGAAAATAAAGAAGCCCGAAGGTGATGACTTCATATGGTGGAAGGACTTCCTCAGGCAGGGCGAAAACGTCACCGATTACCGCTGCCACAGGGACGCCGGTGCTCCCGCCGCAATACTTTACAGCGGCGGCACCACCGGCACCATGAAGGGCATAAGCCTGTCAAACCTCAACTTTAACGCTCTGGCGGCCCAGATAATCGCCACCAACAGCTTCTTCCGTCCCGGCGACAAGATGCTGGCCATAATGCCCATGTTCCACGGCTTCGGCCTCGGCGTAAGCATTCACTCCATGCTGGCAAACGGCGGCCACTGCATACTGATACCCCGTTTCACCCCCAAGAGCTACGCGCAGCTCTTAAAAAAGCACCGCCCCAACCTGATCGCAGGCGTACCCTCGCTGTTTGAGGCGCTTCTGCGCGTGCCCGAGGCGGACGCTCTGGAGCTTTCCTGCCTGAAGGGCGTATTCTCAGGTGGCGACTCCCTCTCAGTGGAGCTGAAGAAGCGCTTTGATGCGTTCCTTGGATCCCACGGCGCAACTATCAAAGTCCGCGAAGGCTACGGAACCACCGAGTGCGTCACCGCCAGCTGCCTTACCCCCATGCACAAGGCAAAGGAGGGCAGCATAGGCCTGCCCTTCCCGGATACCTACTATAAGATAGTAAAGCCCGGCACCACCCAGGAGGTACCATACGGCGAGGAGGGCGAGATATGTCTTGCCGGCCCCACGGTGATGCTGTGCTACGTGAACCATCCCAAGGAGACCGCAGACACCATGAAGGACCACGGCGACGGCCTCATATGGGTACATACCGGCGATCTGGGCAAAATGGACGAGGAAGGCTTCATATACTTCCGCCAGCGCATCAAGCGCATGATAGTCACCAACGGCTATAACGTATACCCATCCCAGATAGAAAACGTGCTGGAAGCCCATGAGGCGGTACACCTTGCCTGCGTCATAGGCGTAAAGGATCCCATAAGGGTCCAGCGGGTAAAGGCCTTCATAATGCTCAAGCCGGGCTATGAGGGCAGCGAGGAGCTGAAAAAGAGCATACTGGAGCACTGTACCAAGTACGTGGCCAAGTACGCAATGCCCCGTGAGCTGGAATTCCGTCCCGAGCTCCCCAAGACGCTTGTAGGCAAGGTAGCCTACAGAGTGCTGGAGGAGGAAGAGGCCGCCAAGGAGCGGTAAGGGCAGAAAAGCCCGACAAAAACAAATAAAAAACATAATACCAAAAAGGAACGGCGGCGCCGTTCCTTTTTGTTATGGTGCTTCAGTTTTCAAGGGCTTCTGTCCAGTATTCCGCGCCGTATATATCCGTGAGCCGGAAGGTGGAAAGGGCTTTCTCCTGCGCTATGCTCACGTTGGTTATGGTGAGCTCCCCTTCAACGGCCATCTGATTGCCCAGCATATAGCTGTCCAGATATTCCCCGTCGTAGCTGTAGTAGTCGCAGAGGAAGTCCAGAGTGTCGCCGGGCTTTATGTCTATAAGGCCCTTCATTACGGTATCCGTCTCATCGCCATATACTATGCGGGCTCCGGCCACAGTACCGTAAGGATCCTCATCGGTAAAGACCAGTATAAGGTCTACCCGCTCCCCGTTGAGCAGGGCCGGTACCCGCCCGGTTATGACGTAGGAGTCGCCGTCCACGTCGTTGGACATCAGCTCATAATGCACTACCTGGCCGTTGAGGGCGATCCAGGTCTTGTCGTAGTCCAGTATCAGGTCAAGGTCGCCGTCAAACTCGTAGGTGTTGTCTATGCCCAGGTCTATGTAGCCCTCCCCGTCGTCTATAAATACGTTCAGAGCCGTATCCTGCACCAGATCCCACTCGGCATCGGTGAGCTTCAGCACCTTTTTGCCGTCCTTGTCGGTCGCTATGAGGCGCGAGGCGTCAAGCCGGTTGTTCGCGTAAAAGTCCTCCGCCGCGGTCATGGCGTCCCTGTCGAGCCACCTCGCCTTTTTGTTCTTTACCGAGCGCATACCCGCGAACATATCGAACAGGTCGGAATAGCTGGAGCCGCCGGAAGAGTAGCTGCTGCCGGAGGAGTAGCTGCCGCTGCCGGAAAGGGCGGCGGAGAGCAGCTCGGAAAGCATATCGGCGCTGTTGCCGCTGCCGCTCATATCCCCGAACAGGGAGGTGAGGGGGGAGCCTGAGGAGCTGGAGGTGAGCTGGCCGCCCGCCGCCACCGAGGCAAAGCTCCTTATGCAGTTGGTATATGCGTCGTCCATGCCTATCTCGTCGTATATATCCACCATGCTGTTCATGGAGGAAAGCTTCCGGTAGGGGAAGTATATGGAGATGCCGTTGGCATTGGCAAGGGATTTGGATACCCTGTTGTACTTTATGCAGCCGCGCAGCGCCTCGGAAAGTGCCTTCGCCTCAGGCGTTCCCATATTGTCTGCAAAGTTTATGAGGTCTATCTGGTTAATGCCCGACGAGAACTCCTTTGCCCTGCTGCGAGCGTTGGATACCACGGTATAGCTGTCGGAATCTATCAGCTCTATGGTAGAGGAGGCGAACTTATTGAAGGCCTCGGGCACGGTTCCGGAAAGCTCCGCCAGATCCACCAGGGACAGCGTGGTCTGGTTGGAGGAGGACTGCTGGCGGCAGGCCGCCGTGTAGTCGTCTATTATTGTTTTGCCTATGGATACGGTATCCATGGAGGTGTTTTTACTGAGCTGCGTCAGCCAGTTGGTATAGTACCAGCCGCAGCCCGGCTCAGTTTCCTCGCTGGCGATGAAGTAATCCGAATACTGCTCGGCCACCATGGCGGTCTCAAGGGTGGCCATGAGGCAGGCGTCAAAGCCTATGAAGTCGAAGGTGCAGCCCGCGTCCTTCAATGCCTTGTTGAACACGTCCAGCGTCATGGAGCCGTTGGGGAATTTCTGGTCGTAGCCGTAGCCGGTGTTGGACCCTCCGCCGTGATCCCACATTATCAGCGCATAGCGGTCGGCGGGGAAATTTGTCTCGCAGTATTGTATGAACTCGGTAAGCGTTTCGGCCTTTGTCATGGCCTTTTTGCCGAAATCGGCCTCAAGGCGCAGTATGCCCTCGTTCTTTATCTGATATATCTGGTTTACCTTGCTGCTTATTACGGTGTTCTGCCACTTATCCGCGCCGCCGGTCTCCACGATTATGTTGACCTTATCCGAAAGGTCGGCATGGAGCATCTCGTTTATGTCAGAGGTAGCCATGCCGTAGTTGCTCTCGAGGTCGGTACCGCACATGTATACCATTATGGTATACACGTCCTGCCCGCCGCCCCTTATTTGGGTGCGCTTTTCCCTTGCGAGATTTGATACCGTGGTATCCGCCGCCACCGCCTGGGTCTGGGCGAGCTGGGGCTTGGGCGTGGGGGTGGGCTCCGCCTCGATAAGCTGTATGTCGCTGCTGCCGTCGTAGCCGCCGGTACCGTCCATATCTCCCGCGACGCACTGCACCACCATATAGCCCAGGGCAAGTATCACAAGAAGCAGTATTATTCGGGAAAGGCAGCCGCCCTTGCGCTTGCCGTTTCCGCCGCTGCCTCCCCGGCCTAAGAGATATGCTATGAGCAGGGCGATAAGGCCCATGCTGCCGCCGCCCCTGCCGTCCCTGTCCCCAGAGCTGCCGGAGCTGCCCCCGAAGCCGCCGCCCGAGCCTACAGGCCCTGTGCCGAGGCCGCTGCCCCGCCTGAATACGCTGCCGCTGCCGGATATGCGCTTCTGCCGTCCTCCGCTTCCGGGTTTTCTTTGCATTTGTTTATTCCTCCAAATTATATGTGTATATTTGCTATGCCTGTTTTCCCGCATCCTTCCTGAAGAAGGCGTAAAGCTTCGGGAAGGCGGGGGAGAAGTCTATGTATCTGTGCATTACCTTTGTATAAAGGCCTATGAGAGTACCGGAAAACAGCGCACACACTACCGTCCCCACACCTATTGCCCTGAGCTTCCCGAAGAATATCAGGGAAAGTATTACGGAGGACAGGCAGCAGCACAGGTCGAAGCAGGTCTTTACCCTGTGGAGCCTCCAGCCGGTGCGCTCCACGATGCCCGTCACGAACAGCTCATACACCTGCAAGGGCAGATAGGTCTGGAAAAAGAACGCCACGCCCAGGGAGTTTGTCAGCATCCCGGCGGCGAAAAAGAGTATGCGCTGTATAAGGCTCGCCGCCTGAAGGTCCCGCAGCACCCACATTATGCCGTCCAGCACAACGCCGAATATGAAGGCGGAGAAGAAGGAGAGTATGTTCTTCCAGTCGAACCTGCGTACTATTATATAGTACCCTATCAGCAGCAGCCCCTGAAGCATATAGTCCGCCATGCCGAAGGTCAGAAAGGGCACGGCAAGGGAAATTATATAGGACTGTGAGGTGACCATGGACATGCCAAGGCCCCCCTTTTCCATGAGGGCCACGCCCAGCGCTATGAAGAACGTGCCCAGCACGAATGCAAGCTCGCCCCACCTATGGAATAGCTTTTTATCCTGCGGTTCACGCTCCACGCTATATTTCCCTCGTATATTCCCTGAGCCACTCAAGCTCGTCCTCCCTCATATTGGGGGCAAGCCTTTCGTAGACCTCCTTATGGTAGGCGTTGAGCTGCCGCCTTGTCGCTTCGGTCAGCGTCTCCTCATCTATGGCGTCAAGGTCTATGGGCGCGAAGGTTATGGGCCGGAACTCCAGATACCTTGAGCCGGGCTCAGTCTCCACGCACTCCACCAGGTTCTCGTGGCGGACGCCGTATTTGCCCTCGATATATATGCCCGGCTCGTCCGAGGTTATCATGCCGGGGGCGAAGGCCGCGTCCTCGGACTTCACCCGGCGCTGCCATTGTATGCCGTTGGGGCCCTCGTGTACCGAGAGCATATAGCCTACGCCGTGGCCTGTGCCGTGGTTGTAGTCCATGCCCCTGCTCCAGAATGGAGCCCGGGCTATGGCGTCCAGGTTAAAGCCCGCGCAGCCCTTTGGGAACCTGAAGGTGAGCAGCGCAAGCATGCTTTCCAGGACTATGGTAAAGGCCTGCTTTTCCTCTTTTGTCAAGGGCCCCAGGGCTATGGTGCGGGTTATGTCGGTGGTGCCGCCCATGTACTGCCCGCCGGAATCCACCAGCAGCAGCCCCTCCGGCTTTACGGGTATATCCGTCTCAGGGGTAGCGGAATAGTGTACTATGGCTCCGTGGGGGCCGTAGCCCGCGATAGTCTCAAAGCTGGGGTACATATACCCCTCCTGCTCTTTGCGGAAGCCCTCCAGCACATCGGCGGCCTGCATTTCGGTATATCCCTCTTTTGCGTGGGTCTTTGCCCAGTGCATGAAGCGGGTAACGGCCACGCCGTCCTTTATGTGGGTCTTGCGGAAGTTCTCAAGCTCCACAGGATTCTTTACGGCCTTCAGCAGCTGCACCGGATCCATATCCACCACCCTGCATCGCGCTATGCCCTGATACAGCTTATAGTTCAGTATCGACAGCGCGCACATTACGGCGTCCTTCTCGCCGTAGCGGCCTATGAACTCATATATGGCGTCATATGGCAGTATCTCTGTATCCAGAGCCTTGAGGTGGGCCGCTATGGGGGCCGCCTTGGCAGCATCCATGAATACATATGCCTTCTGCTTTTCAACTATGGCGTAGGACAGGGCCACGGGAAGATACTTTACGTCGTTGCCCCGTATATTGAACAGCCACGCTATATCCGCAAGATCCGTAAATATGCATGCATTGGCATCGCACTTTGCCATATCGGCGCGGACAGCGGCGAGCTTATCACCGGCGGATACACCCGCAAGCTCCATAGGCAGCACATACGCCGGCTCCCTTGAAAGCTCCGGCCTTCCCTCCCAGCAGCCGTCTATCAGGCTTCGGCAGTCCTTTAATATGGCTCCGCCCTTTTCAAGCTCCATGCCCTCGCTGGCGGATATGGTGCGAAGGTCAGCACCCAGCACGCCTCCCTTTATGTTTTCCGCTATGAACTCATCTACCGTGGGAACGCCCGGCTCCCGCATCTTGAACAGGTCTATGCCGCTGCCCTCAAGCTGCCTCTCCGCCTGAAGAAAATACCGTCCGTCGGTCCAAAGCCCGGCGCCCCCCTGCCATATGAGCAGAGTTCCGGCGCTGCCCGTAAAGCCCGAAAAGTGCTTGCGTGCCTTGAAGTATTCCTCCGGGTACTCCGAACCGTGGGGGTCTGCCGAGGGTATCAGCAGCATGTCTATATCGGCAGTCTTCATAGCCTTCCTGAGTTTTTCCAGCATATATTTAAGCCTCCTGTCGCTTTTTTAATCATATATAGTTTACACTACGCCACGGTTTTTTTCCAGACGCTATGATGATATTGGGACGGATATGTGTTATTATAGGTGCTGAAATAGTATGGCATGAGATGCCCTTGGAGTAAATTGACATGAGAATTTCCGTAAACGCAGACAACCGGGAATACAGCGTACAGATAGGTCCCGGCATGATAAAGGAAGAGGGCCTGTTCACCGGCTTCCGCAGGGCGGCGGTGGTGACGGACGAGACTGTGGCAAAGCTGCACCTCGATACCATCATGGCCACGCTGGAGCGGGCAAAGGTCAGAGCCGGCAGCATTATACTGCCCCCCGGCGAGGAGATAAAGAGCCACGACAGGCTTTTCGACATATATTCCGGCCTTATGGACAACCTGATAGGCCGCTCGGACGCGGTGATAGCCTTTGGCGGCGGCACCGTAGGGGACGCGGCGGGGTTTGCCGCAGCCACGTACAGGCGGGGCGTGCCACTTGTACACTGTCCCACCACGCTGCTGGCCCAGGCGGATTCCTCCATCGGGGGAAAGGTGGCCATAGACCATCCCCGGGGCAAAAACCTCATAGGCACATTCTACCAGCCCGTACTGGTGGTGACAGATACAGCCCTCCTTTCCACACTGCCCAGGGAGCACCTCGCCTCCGGCATGGCTGAGGTCATAAAGTGCGGCGCCATATCCTCGGGCGACCTTAACTCAGGGGAGGACGACCTCACCCGAACCGTATACCGCACCGCCATGATAAAGGCGGGCTACGTTCAGGCTGACACCAAGGATACCGGCATTCGCCGGGAGCTGAACTTCGGCCACACCATAGGCCACGCGCTGGAGCGGGCAAGCGGCTTTGAGCTGCTGCACGGCTGCGGCGTATCCATAGGCATGGTAGCCATGGCAAAAATAGGCGAGAGCATGGGGCTGACCGAGCCGGGCACGGCGGAGCAGCTCATATCCGCCCTTTCCGCCGCCGGGCTGCCCACAGAGATGGAGAATATAGACAAAGATGCCTTCCGCTCCGCAATGCTTCTGGATAAGAAGGGGGACGGCGAAACCGTCAACGCCGTGTTCCTGAAAAAGATCGGACAGGCTGCCGTGATCGCCATGCCCATAGGGGAGCTTTGCGACAGGGCGCTGAGTCTGGCCCGATGACGCGGTTTTCCGGGCGGCCCCATGGCTCCGTGACAGCCATACCCTCAAAGAGCGCCGCGCACAGATACATGATATGCGCCGCCCTGGCCCAAGGCAGAAGCGTCATACGGGGTCTGCCGGGGGAGCTGCCGGACGACCTGACCGCTACCCTCGACTGCATACGCGCCCTCGGGGCCGCAGCCGTATTCCGGGACGACACCCTTGAAATAACAGGCATAAATGCAAAGCCGGACGTCCTCCGCCTTGACTGCCGGGATTCCGGCGCCACATACAGGCTGCTTTACCCCGTTGCTCCCCTCATTGGGGGGAGGGCGGAGTTTATGCTGTCACCGTCGCTGGCCGCCCGGCCAATGGAGCCCGTAACAGAGCTTCTCAAAAGCAAGGGTGTAGCAGCGGAGAAGCTCAGCGTCTCCGGGAGCTTCGGCCCCGGGGAGTTTCCCATAAGGGGAGACGTTTCTTCCCAATATATAAGCGGGCTGCTGCTGGCGCTGTCGCTGCTGGAGGGGGAAAGCCGCATACGGCTCACCACTCCCCTACAGAGCAAAAGCTACGTCGAATTGACCCGCGCTTCGCTCTCCGCATTCGGCGGCGAGAGCCAATGGATGGGCCAGGACACCATACTGGTAAAGCCCCGGCGTCTCAAGGCCGCGGACGTGACCGTTGAGGGGGACTATACCCACGCATCGCTGTTTTTAGCGGCGGGCGCGGTATACGGTCCCGTAACCGTGACGGGCCTGGACCCCGGTTCCATACAGGGAGACAGGGCAATGCTCAGCATACTGGACCGCATGGGGGCAAGGGTGGATATGGGCGGCGGCAGCGTCACGGTATCCCCCGGCCGGCTTCGCGGTATAGACGTAGACGTATCCGACACTCCGGATCTTGCCCCCGCCATAGCGCTGGCGGCTCTGGCGGCAGAAGGCAGCACCGTGGTCAAAAACGGCGGGCGGCTGCGCTTCAAGGAGTGCGACAGGATAAGCGCCATCGCAACCGAGCTTAAAAGGCTGGGGGCGGATATAGATGAGGCTCCCGACGGATTCACCATAAGGGGCGGCGGGAAGCTGCACGGCGCAGCCTGCCTCTGCCATAACGACCACCGCATAGCCATGCTTTTGATAATGGCGGCGGGCCTTTGCGGCGGGATAGAGCTTAATGGGGCGGAGTGCGTCAGCAAATCCGCGCCGGGGTTCTTTGATGAATACAGACAGCTGGGAGGCAGCATATCATGAGGCCATGGGGAAGCATAAAGCTTGATATCTACGGCGGCTCACACGAAAAGCGGGTGGGCCTTACCATGGAGCTGCCAAAGGGGCTGAGGCTGGACGGGGAAATCATTTCCCGGGACATTGAAAGGCGCAGGGGCGTAAGCAAAAAAGGCGTTACCTCCCGGACGGAGGCCGACGTTCCAATATACATTTCCGGCGTGCGCGGCGGCGTGACCACGGGAGATACGCTTCGTGTGGAATTTGAAAATTCGGACTTCAGACCGAAGGATTACGCGGACATATCCTCACTGCCCCGTCCCTCCCACTGCGACTACCCGGCGTACATAAAATACGGCGGCATACCCTCCGGCGGCGGTATATTCTCCGGCCGCATGACGCTGCCTCTGGTATTCGCAGGGGCCGTGGCCCGGCAGCTGCTGATGCAAAGGGGCATGACCGCAGGCGGGCATTATTACGATATCGGCGGAGCTTTGGACTCTCCCTTCGACCCGCTGCAGGTGGACAGACATACGCTGGACAGGTTGAGAGGATCCGACTTTCCCGTTTTGGACGTAAGCGCCCGCAGGGCCATGGAGGACAGGATAGGCGAGGCGGCGGAGCGGGGCGATTCCGTGGGCGGCAGCGTGGAGCTTTGCGCGCTGGGATTGCCCGTAGGGACCGGCGGCCCTCTATGGGAGGGGCTGGAAAGCTCAATAGCTTCAATAATGTACGCCGTTCCCGGGGTGAAGGGCGTCGAATTCGGCGCGGGCTTCCGCATGGCGGATATGCATGGCAGCGACGCCAACGACGGCATAAGGATAAAAGACGGCAAAATAGCCTTCGAGAGCAATAATTCCGGCGGCATAAACGGCGGCATGGCCAACGGCGCGCCTGTGCTTCTCAGGGTGGCTTTCCGGCCTACCCCTTCCATAACTCAGCCCCAGCACACGGTAAACCTGCGGGAGCTGCAAAACGCCCGGATAACTGTAGGGGGCAGGCATGACAGCTGCATAGCCCTCCGGGGCCTGGCTGCGGCGGAGGCGGCGCTGTGTTTGGGAATATTGAACTGCATGGAGGGGCTATGATATACCTCATTGGCATGATGGGCTGCGGCAAGACCACCAAGGGCCGCGCCGCGGCGGAGGCGCTGAAGCTGCCCTTTTACGATATCGACGAAATCATTCAGCGTAGTTCCGGAATGACGATACCCGAAATTTTTAAGGAATACGGCGAGGCGCATTTTAGAAAGATGGAGCAAAAAGCCCTGTTTTCCTTGGAAAACCAGCCCTGCGGCATAGTCTCCACGGGGGGCGGCATAGTGTGCCAAGGTGAGAATATACAATTCATGCGCCGCACCGGTGATATAATCTGGATATTCCGCGATATCGAAGAAACCGTGGCGGATATAGACGCCGCAGACAGGCCGCTCCTTTCTGGCGGAGCGGGCAGGCTCCGGGAGATATTCGCACAGCGGCGGCAGCTCTATGAGGACGCCGGGGAACTGTTTTCCGGCAGCGCGGAGGATCTTGCCCGGCTTATTTCTTTAAAACTGAGGAGATAACACTTACCGTATGACTACAAAACGCATGACACGCATCGCCCTCTGCGCGGCCCTTCTCGCCCCCTGCGCATGGCTGTCGGTACCCACTCAGCCCCCCTTCACCATGCAGACCTTCGGCGTTTTCCTGACGCTCCTGCTTCTGGGCGCAAGGGACGGGGCCATAGCCATAGCGCTGTACATACTGCTGGGCGCTATGGGCGCGCCGGTGTTTTCCGGCTTTAACGGCGGCATGGGGGCGCTTCTCGGGCCCACCGGCGGCTACATAGTTGGCTTTCTGCTCCTATGCCCCATCTATGGCCTGCTCTGCCGCAATAAGGCGGGGCTTTGGGCTAAGGCGCTGGCGCTGTTCCTCGGCCTGCTGGCCTGCTATGCCTTCGGCACCCTCTGGTTCGTAAAGGTTTACGGCGACACGAAGGGGCCCATAACGCTTCTTGCCGCCCTCTCCAAGTGCGTATTCCCCTTCATACTGCCCGACCTCGCCAAGCTGGCGCTGGCTCTGTGGGCAGGGAAAAGGCTGGAAAAATATAGGCAATAAAATAATAAATATCCCACGGCTGCGCCGCGGGATATTTATTTTGTACTTCATCAATAAAAAGTTGCGACCTCCTGCTCGGGCTTTTCGGCGGGCTCCACTGAGATTATGTTTAGTACCGGGCCCTTGCGCCCGTAAAACTTGCTGAAGCGCAGCTCTATCTTTGCAGTCACCGTGCCCCAGGTGCGGTTCTTCAGCTTGTTTGCGTCCAGCCACTTGCATACCAGGCCGCTGTACTGTATGTCCTGCACGCAGCAGGTCATGACGTGACGGCCCGCCACGAACATGTTGTCGGGCATTTTGGCGTTTTTGGCTATGAGGGCCTTGAAGCGCACCGTCTTGCCCGAATACTTTTCCATCTCCTCGGACATATCCCTGTACCAGAGGGCGTAGTCGCTGTCCTCTATGACTATGGGGTCGGCGTTCACGTCGAAGGGCAGGGGGTCTTCTATCTCGTCGTACTCTACCCTCCCGTCAGGGTACTCGTAGGCGATGTTCACACGGCGGGACACGCCGCGGATTACCTTGTGTATCTCCATCTTGTCAAGGTCCGGCGTGGCGCGGTTGAGCACTATGAGCTCGGCTGTCATCAGCTTGTCCACCATAAGGCTCCTCATGTTGGCGTTGTAGCTGAGGAAACACCGGGCATCCGCAAACATGAATTCCTGATAGACTATCCAGTTTTCCGGCATGGCCTGAGCAAGGTCGTTCAGGTTCCACATGCCGTTGTACTCTATGAGCACCCGCTCGGCCTTTGCTTTTTTCGCCAGCTCGTTCAGGTAATCGGCGTTTATCTGCTCCGGGGAATCTATCTCCTGTATCAGTATGTTCTTTCCGCCGCCAGGGAACCTTGAGGGGTCCAGCTCCTCAATGCCCTCCTCGCACTGCAAAAGCAGCGTCTTTTCGCCGGAATTGAACCTTTCGTCCTCCAACGTCTCCTGCATAAAGCGGGTCTTGCCCCCCTCCAGGAAGCCGGTGAACATGTATACTGGGATCTCCTTCATAAAGCGCTTACGTTCCCTTCATCAGACGCCGAACAGCTCGGAAAGCTCATGCTCGTTGAGCTTGGAGCCTATGACGCAGAGGCGGCCCATAACGGAAGCGGAGCCTGTGCGTATATTGCTCTCGCCGGGCACGTAGTCGAAGTGTATCCAGCAGCCCTCGCCCTTTACTATGCCCTTGGCGCGCAGCACGGCGCCGTACTTCTCCCCATCGTCCAGCGCCGCAAGGTCTGCCTTGAGTTCGTCCATGGTAAAGGCCTTGGGAGTCTCCACTCCCCAGCTGGTAAACACCTCATCGGCATGGTGATGGTGGTGATGGCACTCGCATTCGGGATCGTCGCACTCCCCGCCGTCGTGATGGTGATGATGCTCATGCTCTTCGCCGTCATCGCCGTCATGATGGTGGTGGCCGCAGCACTCGTGCTCATCGTCATCGTCGTGATGGTGGTGGCCGCAGCAGCACTCATCATCGTCATCGTCGTCATCGTCGTGATGGTGATGTCCGCAGCACTCGTGCTCATCGTCGTCATCGTCATGGTGGTGATGCTCATGCCGGCTCTCCTCCTTGAGAAGCTCAAGCTCTGCCTCAAGGGTGTTGCGCTTTTCCATGGCCTCCAGTATCTGGGCGCCTGTCAGCTCGCTCCAGGGGGTGACTATGAGGGAGGCATTCGGGTTGTGCTCCCGGAGAAGGGCTATATCGGTATTCAGCTTATCCGGGCTTATCTCGCCGGTGCGGCTGAGTATAATTGCGTTGGCGTGCTCTACCTGGTCGTTGAAGAACTCCCCGAAGTTCTTCATGTACATCTTGCACTTGTTTGCATCCACAACGGCCGTGAAGCTGTTGAGCTGCAGGGCGTCAGAGCCTACGTTCTGCACCGCCCGTATAACGTCGCTGAGCTTGCCCACGCCGGAGGGCTCTATAAGTATGCGGTCGGGGGCGTATTCCTCCACCACCTTTTTAAGCGCCTTGCCGAAGTCGCCTACCAGGCTGCAGCAGATGCAGCCGGAGTTCATCTCGGTAACTTCTATCCCGGCGTCCTGCATGAAGCCGCCGTCTATGCCTATCTCGCCGAATTCGTTCTCTATGAGCACCAGCCTTTCGCCCTTGTAGGCCTCGGCTATGAGCTTCTTTATAAGGGTGGTCTTGCCAGCGCCCAGGAAACCCGAGAAAATATCAACCTTGGTCATTTGCTTTTACATCTCTTTCCCATAGTTTTTTCTTATTGAAAAGGCAAAGCCTTCACAACTTTGTATTATAGACCAGCCCACGCCGATTATTCAAGCTGTTTTGCCCAACTTCACAGCCTGTTGACAATGTTTCTTGAAGATAAGCTCCGATGTTGGTATTATTATTATGCAAATACACAAAAGGAGCCGTTCCCAATGAAATCCCCTCTGGAAGAAGTCACTCATACAGATAACATAAAGCTTTCCGACGACGGGCGCTCGGTGGTGATAATCGATCAGACGCTGCTGCCCAACAGGCTGGAATACATAGCGCTTACCACAAGAGAGGAGATGTTCGAGGCGATAGCCATGCTCCGCGTGCGCGGCGCTCCGGCAATAGGCATATGCGCGGGCTACTGCGCCTACTGCCTGGCCCTTCAGGCCCCCCACGATTCCTTCGACGATTTCTACGACCACTGGGTGGAGGACTGCCGCTATCTCAACGGCTCCCGCCCTACGGCGGTAAACCTCAGCTGGGCGCTGAACCGCATGCTGGACGCCGCTGAGGATCACCGGGATATGCCTGTGGAGGCGGTGCTTTCGGCGCTGAAGCGGGAGTGCCTTGCCATACACAGCGAGGATATGGAGATGTGCCGCAAAATATCCGAATACGGCCTTTCCCTCCTTCACGATGGGGACGGGGTTCTGACCCACTGCAACGCCGGGCCCCTGGCCACCTCCCGCTACGGCACGGGGCAGGGGCCGCTGTTCCTTGCAAGGGAGCGGGGCATGGATATAAGGGTATTCGCGGACGAGACCAGGCCCCTCCTGCAGGGCGCCCGGCTTACGA
>ENA-ORMN01001528-ORMN01001528.1-human-gut-metagenome-genome-assembly--contig:-NODE-1528-length-22417-cov-25.602585_pt1 | contig 22417 bp, 19 predicted proteins | sample MGYA00242102_ERZ508993 | MGnify/ENA primary metagenome ERZ508993 (study PRJEB26280, sample SAMEA2338770) | human gut metagenome | biome: human gut; feature: human-associated habitat; material: faeces...
GCGGACATGACGGTGCTGAGCCTGCGGCAGGCGGTGGAAAACGCCCTGCTGTCCGGGGCCAGCGGCGTGTTCCTGGCCCACAACCACCCCAGCGGCGTGGCCCTGCCCTCCCAGGCGGATGTTCAGGCCACCGTCCAGGTCCGGGACGCCCTGAAGCGGCTGGATATCCGGCTCATCGACCACATTATTGTGGCCGATGGAGACTATGTTTCCATGGCCTCCAGCGGACTGCTGCGGTAGATTCCTGCCATTTTGGGCAAATTCACGAAGAAAATTGACAGAAAAGGGTAGAAATGCCGCAAAGAATCTGTTATAATAAGAGAATCTTATAATCTAATATGAGATATTACTTTTGCTTGTAAAAATGCGAATAAAAAAACAGGAGAAACCAATGGAAACACAGAAAAGACGGCGGGGCGACCGCCGTGACGGCCGGCTGCTGCGGGAACTGGATTCCCTGCACTTCATCACCGGCATTATTTACCCCAACCGCTGCGACAACGAGGCATACATCTCCGAGCGCATCGACCTGACCCCGGTGAAGGCCTATATGGCCCGCCGGAACGAGACGGAAAAGGACTTCCCCTATACCTATTTCCACCTGGTGCTGACGGCCCTGGTGAAAACCATCACCCTGCGGCCCAAGATGAACCGCTTCATCGTCAACGGCAACTTCTTCCAGCGCAATGAGGTGACGGCGTCCTTCGTGGTGAAAAAGCAGTTTTCCGACAAGGGGGCCGAGGCTCTGGCCATGCTGCACACCACCGGCGACGACACCATCGACACCGTCCATGAATACATCCGCCAGCAGGTGACGGAGTGCCGCTCCGACAAGGTGGACAGCACCACCGGCGAGATGGACATCCTCAACAAGCTGCCCCGGTGGCTGGGCAAGGCGGCGGTGCGGTTCATCATGTGGCTGGACAAGCACGGCTGGGTCCCCGACAGCATGACCTGCAACGACCCCTACTACAGCTCTGTGGTGCTGTCGAACCTGGGCTCCATCAAGCTCAAGTGCGGCTATCACCACCTGACCAACTGGGGCACCTGCTCCGTGTTCTGCATCATCGGCGAGAAGAAGATGAGTCCCTTTTATGACGCCGACGGCAGCGTGACCATGCGGGAAACCCTGGATCTGGGTCTGACCATCGACGAGCGCCTGGCCGACGGTTATTATTACTCCAAGTCCATCCGGCTGCTGAAGTATCTGCTGGAGCACCCGGAGGAGCTGGAGAAGCCCTTGAAGGAGGAAGTATCTTATGAGTAAAGCCGCTCAGGTAAAAGCGCCCTGGCTCAACAGCAGGGACCCCGGGGTGCCCGCTACCCTGACGTATTCGGAGCTGTCCATGTGCGGCCGGGTGGAGGAGATGGTGCGCCGCTATCCCGACTACATCGCCTATGAGTTCATGGGCAAGTGCACCACCTATGCCGACATGTGGAAGAAGATCAACGCCTGCGCCAAGAGCCTGAAGGCCATCGGCATCCGGGAGGGCGACAAGGTCACCATCTGCATGCCTAACGCACCCCAGACCCTGTGCATGTTCTACGCCGTGAATATGGTGGGCGCCATCGCCAACATGGTGCACCCCCTGTCCGCCGAAAGCGAGATCGCCTTCTATCTGCGGGATTCCGGCTCCGTGGCGGCCATCACCCTGGACCAGTTTTATCCCAAGTTTGAAAGCGTCCGCAAGGCCGTGGACCTGCCGTGCCTGATCGTCACCTCCGTGGCCGACGAGCTCAAGCCCCTGCTGAAGGTGGGCTATAAGCTCACCGAGGGCCGCAAGAATCCCAAGATCCCCGCCGGCCGGGCAGGCGTTCTGTCCTGGAAGGAGTTCCTGCGCCGGGGCGAATATGTGGAGATCTATCAGGTCCGGCGCAAGGCCGAGGATCCCGCCGCCATCCTGTATTCCGGCGGCACCACCGGCGTGACCAAGGGCATCCTGCTGTCCAACCGCAACTTCAACGCCCTGGCCGCCCAGATCATCGCCACCAACCCCTTCTTCCGGCCCGGCCACAAGATGCTGGCCATTATGCCCATGTTCCACGGCTTCGGCCTGGGCGTGTCCATCCATTCCATGGTGGCCAACGGCGGCCACTGCATCCTGATCCCCCGCTTCACGCCCCAGAGCTATGCCGAGCTCATCAAGAAGCACAAGCCCAATCTCATCGCCGGCGTTCCTTCCCTGTTCGAGGCCCTGCTGCGGGTGAAGGAGATCGAGGGGGCGGACCTGAGCTGCCTGCTGGGCGTGTTCTCCGGCGGCGACAGCCTGTCCGTGGAGCTGAAGAAGCGGTTCGACGCCTTCCTGAAGGAGCACGGCGCATCCATCACCGTCCGGGAGGGCTACGGCACCACCGAGTGCGTCACCGCCAGCTGCCTGACCCCCATCCACAAGCAGAAGGAGGGCTCCATCGGCATCCCCTTCCCGGATACCTATTATAAGATCGTCAAGCCCGGCACCCAGGAGGAGGTCCCCTACGGCGAGGAGGGCGAGATCTGCCTGACCGGCCCCACCATGATGCTGGAGTATGTCAACCACCCCGAGGAGACGGCCCAGACCAAGCAGACCCACGCCGACGGCCTGACCTGGGTCCACACCGGCGACCTGGGCATGATGGACGAGGAGGGCTTCATCTATTTCCGCCAGCGCATCAAGCGCATGATCGTTACCAACGGCTACAACGTGTATCCCTCCCAGCTGGAGAACATCCTGGAGGGCCACGAGTACGTCCACCTGAGCTGCGTCATCGGCGTCAAGGACCCCATCAAGATGCAGCGGGTCAAGGCATTCGTGGTGCTCAAGCCCGGCTATGTGCCCACGGAGGCCTGCAAGCAGGAGCTGATGGACTACTGCCGCAAGCACATCGCCAAGTATGCCATGCCCTCGGACATCGAGTTCCGGGAGGAACTGCCCAAGACCCTGGTGGGCAAGGTGGCCTATCGGGTGCTGGAGGAGGAAGAAAACGCCAAGCTGGACGCCAAGGCCGCCGAAAATGCCAAGATCGACGCCCAGCGCCGCCAGCTGGAGGAGGAGCGCAAGGCCGCCGTTCAGGAGCGCAAGGCCAAGAAGGCCGCCGAGGCCAAGGAAGCCAAAGAGGCCAAGGAGGCCGCCAAGGAAGCGGCCAAAGAAGCCGAGACCCCCAAGGAATAAAGCAAGGAGGCTTGTCAATGGACAGGGAAATGAGACGGCAATACACGGTGTTGGTGGACTTCCTGGGCCACATTCTGGGCCCGGACTATGAGGTGGCCCTTCACGAGCTGAAGGACGACTCCAACGAGATCATCGCCATTGCCAACGGCGAGCTGACCGGCCGCCACCTGGGCTCCCCCCTGAGCAACAAAATGCTGGAGTATCTCACCAGCCACCTGTACGAGACCCAGGACTATGTGCTGCGGTTCGAGTCCACCGCCATCACCGGCAAGAAGATGTGCTCCAACTCCCTGTTCATCAAGGGGCCCCACAACGAGCTGGCGGGCCTGCTGTGCATCAACTTCGACAGCAGCCGCTATCAGGAGCTGTCGGCCCGGGTCATGGACCTGTGCAGCAATATGCTGACGCCGGGGGTGCAGAGCGGCACCCGCCTGATCGTGGAGGACGACACCGACCCCACCGCCGAGCCGCCGGAAAAGACCTATCCCACCTCCATCGCCGGGGCCACCGCCAGTATCGTGTCCGAGGTGGTGTCCAGCTATCCCGTGCCGGTGGAGCGGCTGACCCAGGACGAGAAGATGGAGATCATGGCGGCCCTGAACCGCAAGGGCGTGTTCCTGCTGAAGGGCTCCGTCAGCTATGTGGCCAAGGAGCTGCACAGCTCCGAGGCCAGCATCTACCGCTATCTGGGAAAGCTCAACAACCGTGCATAAGCACGCAAATCCCCCTTCGGAAAGGTTCTCCGAAGGGGGATTTATTTGTCAAAAAACCGGGGGCGGACTTTCGTCCGCCCCCGGGGAGATATATAAGAATCAGTCCTGGGTCTCGATGAGGCCGTAGCCGCCGTTGTTGCGGCGGTACACCACGCACACGGCGGAGGTGTCCATGTTGCGGAACACATAGAAGGTGTGGTCCAGCAGGTTCATCTGGAGAATGGCCTCCTCGGTGGTCATGGGCTTCACGGCGAAGCGCTTGGTGCGCACCACGTCGAACTCCGGCTCCTCCACCACGTCGAACTCGGCGGGGATGTTGGAGGTCAGGGCGTCGGGCCGCAGGTTCCGGGCCAGACGGGTCTTGTTCTTGCGGATGCGGCGCTCGATAAAGGCCACGGCCTCGTTGATGGCGCCCCGCATGTCGCCGTCGGGGTCCTCCTCCTGGGCGCGGAACAGGGTGCCGTTGGCAGTGCGGATGGTCAGCTCCACCACGCAGCGGTTCTTTTTCTCCACGGCGAAGGTCACAAATGCGTCCGCTTCCTCCGGGAAATACCGATCCAGCTTGCTGATCTTCTTTTCGGCATATTCCTTGATGGAGTCATTCAGAGCGATCTTCTTGCAGGTAAATGTGAACTTCATAGTTGGTTGCTCCTTTCGCAGGTATCCCTTTCGGGGCAAGGGTCGGGGAGATGGTTCCCTTTATCCTTGGACGTATTATAACATATTGCCGGGCGCTTGAAAAGTAGCCCCGTGCATTTTTGGCAGTTATTCACAAAAAATTAAGATTTTCTTGTCATTCGACGGCATATGACAAAGGTTCCTATTTACACGGCGGCCAGAATGGCGTATCATAAGCATCGGAAGCTTTCCAATATCCCACCCGCTTGGGCCGCCCTGCAAGCAGGGCGGCTCCTTTTTTTCGCAGGCCCTTGACAAACCGGGAGGCTGGGGTATCATGGGCTGTGAGAAAAGCAGCCGGCAGGGAGGAAACCATTATGCGCGGTAAGAAAATGTCCCAGGCCATGGCCTTCATCGTGCTGTTCGGCATCGTCAGCCTGTTTTCGGACATGACCCACGAGGGCGCGTCCAGCATCCGGGGCGCGTATCTGGCCCTGCTGGGGGCCTCCGCCGGGACCATCGGGTTCATTTCGGGCCTGGGGGAGCTGGTGGGCTACTCCATGCGGTATGTGTTCGGCAAGCTGACGGATAAGAGCAAGCACTACTGGCCCTTGACCATCGCCGGGTATGTGCTGGACGTTCTGGCGGTCCCGGCCCTGGCCCTGGTGGGAGACCACGGCTGGATCTGGGCCTGCGCCCTGCTGGTGATCCAGCGCATGGGTAAGGCCATCAAAAAGCCCGCCAAGGACACCATCATGTCCTTTGCCGCCTCCCAGGAGGGGGTGGGCAAGAGCTTCGGCATCCAGGAGGTGCTGGACCAGATCGGCGCGTTCCTGGGGCCGGTGCTGCTGTATGTGGTGATGCTGCTGAAAACCGACGGCACCACCTTCCAGGTGTATGCCACGTGCTTTGCGGTGCTGGCCATCCCCGGGGCCATCACGCTGATCCTGCTGCTGGTGACCCGGCGGAAGTTCCCCAACCCGGAGCACTTCGAGTCGGAGCCCAAGGAGTATGTCCCCTTCCACATGAAAAAGGAGTTCATCCTGTATATCGCCGGCATCAGCCTGTTTGCCTTTGGCTTTATCGACTATTCCATCATCATCATGCATGTCTCCCGGACCTTCACCGGTGTGGCGGCGGGCCTGCAGGAAACGGGAAGTCTGATCTCCAGCGGAACGCTGCCGCTGCTGTATGCCGGAGCCATGCTGGTGGACGCGGTGGCGGCCCTGTTCTTCGGGCTGCTGTATGACAAGAAGGGGGTCCGGGCCCTGGTGTGGAGCACGGTGCTGTCGGCGCCCTTCGCCATCTTCGTGTTCGCCGGGCACTCGGTGGCCTCCCTGCTGGTGGGCATCGCCCTGTGGGGCGTGGGCATGGGCGCCCAGGAGTCCATCCTGAAGGCGGCGGTCAGCTCCATGGTGCCCAAGGCCAGCCGGGCCACGGGCTACGGCGTGTTCGAGTGCGCCTTCGGCGTGTTCTGGTTTTTGGGCAGCTGGCTGCTGGGGGTGCTGTACGACGTCAGCATCCCGGCCATGATCGCCGTGTCCGTGGCGGCCCAGCTGGCGGCCATCCCCCTGTACATCGCCTCCTCCCGGCGGATCAAAGCCAACCCATGAGCTTCACAAAGCTCCACAGCAGCTTGCAGCCATAGAAGATGATGACCCCGCCGCAGACCTTGTTGATGACGTTGAGGATCTTTTCGTTGAAGCGGCTGCCCAGCAGGGACACCACCGTGGACAGGGTCAGAAACCACAGGGCGGAGGCGCTGCCGAAGCCGCAGATAAACGGCAGGTCGCCGCCCTCCGGCAGGCTGGCCCGGAAGGCTCCCAGCATCATGGTGCCGTCGATCAGGGCCTGGGGATTGATCCAGGTGACCACAAAGGCGGAGGAGACCAGCTTCCAGATGGGGACGTTGACGTCCCGGCCGCCCTCCAGGGAGGCCCTGGACCGCAGAAGTCCAATGCCGATCCAGATGACGATGAGGCTGCCGATGCCCAGGATGACCTTCTGCAGCCAGGGCAGGGCCTGCATCAGCGCCCCGGCCCCCAGGAAGCACGACACCCCCAGAGACACGTCCCACAGGATGACGATCAGGGCGGTGAGATACACCCGGCTGCGCCGCTGGGTCAGGGCGCTGTTGATGACGAACAGGTTCTGCAGCCCGATGGGGGCCACATACGCCAGGCCCATGGTGAGGCCCTGAAGATATATACGCATTTGCTATTTACTCCTTTTTTCTTATCTGCTATAATCGTATCATAATCCCGGGAAAAAGCAAGAGCGCAGAAAATTATGAGCAGGTCAGGAGGAGCTTACCATGTCCCATTACGACTGCCCCTGTATGGAAAAATGTCCCCTGCACTGGGCCATGAGCCGCATCGGCGGCAAGTGGAAGGTGCAGATCCTCTGCTCCGTGGCCAACGCCGGGACCATCCGCTACAACGCCCTGCGGGCCAAGCTGGACGGCATCAGCAACACGGTGCTCTCGGCGGCCCTGCGGGAGCTGGAGGGGGACGGCCTGGTGCGGCGGCAGGCCTATCCGGAGGTGCCGGTGCGGGTGGAGTACAGCGCCACGGAGCGCTGCATGCGCCTGCTGCCGGTGCTGGAGAGTCTGTCCGACTGGGCCGAGGCGGAGATGGACGGCCCGGAAGAAAAATTCCCGGAATAGGGGGAATTTTTGAAAAAAAGTGTTGACAACATGGGCGGCGCTGTGGTATATTAATTCTTGCCTGTCGGGGAGACGACATGGCGGCGTAGCTCAGTTGGCTAGAGCATGCGGTTCATACCCGCAGTGTCACCGGTTCGAATCCAGTCGCCGCTACCATCGACCGGTGAGACGCGGGAGCGTCTCGCCGGTCACCCCCTCAGCAAACAAAGACGGCCCGTTGGTCAAGTGGTTAAGACACGGCCCTTTCACGGCTGTAACATGGGTTCGAGTCCCGTACGGGTCACCACTTCGGCAATCCGTAAACGGGATTGCCGAATAAACGGAGGCTTAGCTCAGCTGGTTAGAGCGCCTGCTTCACACGCAGGAGGTCACTGGTTCGAGTCCAGCAGTCTCCACCAAAAAGTTCCTGATTTCTGACGAAATCAGGAACTTTTTTGCATATATGGCTCGAAATAGAGACGCGTTTTTTTGCGTTTTTCATTTGACCCAAACGCTGACCCAAAAGCCGAAATGACGGGAGTGGAACGGATAGCATCATCCGCCCCTCTCCCCACTATTTTTTTGTGGTTACATGGCCTGGCTGATAACGCTGCCGATGGTATCGGCGGCGGAGCGCTTCATCCCCTCCGTGGCGTGGGTGTAGGTGCTGAGGGTAAAGCCCGCGTCGTAGTGTCCCAGCGCACCGGACAGCGTCTTGACGTCCACGCCGTACTTGAGGGACAGCGTGGCGAAGGTGTGTCTGAGGTCGTGAAAGCGTATGTGCTCCGCGCCGATAGCCTTCAGGATCTTCTCATGGGTGTGCCGGAAGGAGCCCGGGTCGAACATGGTACCGGTTTTGGGCGATACGAACAGGTAAGGACTGTGGGGGTGCTTTGCGTGCTCCTCCACCAGCAGCTCCACCGCCCGCTGCGGGATAGCCAGCTTATCATACAACGGGGTGACGAGATGGATGAGAGGGCATCTCAAGCATCTCGCGGGACTGCATCATAGCACGCGTGTTTTTGAAATCGTTGCATACTGCTGTCCGAAATCTTGACTTGCGAAAATTTTTCTGTAAGATATTTTTGAGAGGAGGAGGTTTCATGGACATTCCGCGTCGAAAAAACCGCCAGCATTCGGATAAGCTGACGGCAGAGCTGCTGTTTTTCTGTTTTTGGCTGACCCACTGCGGTGAGGTGGAGCTGGGCGCGTATGCCTGGTATGGTCAGCATTCAACCGCCTCCTACCGGCGCTACGCCAAGGAGCTGGAGAAGATCGGCGCTATACCGCGCATGAAGCTGCGGGGAGATGACCGGGACTGCAGGCATAACCGCCGGTTCATCTCCGACCCGCCGGTAGAGAACTTCGCGCCGGAGATACGATTTGATTGGGAGGATGACCACCTGCGGCGTTTGGCGCGGCTGGTGTGCATGGCGGCGTCGGTGCTTGCGCCCGATGGAGAACTGTCGGCATTTGACAACGCCATCGAGGACTACCGGTATTATGATTTGCACTACCCCGACTACCACGCGGCGTATGAGGGGCTGGACGCCCGCACGTTCCGGCGTGATAAGCAGGCGGTGCGGCAGGTACTGCTGCTGTGGAAAGACGACGATACGGCCAGCAAGCAGCAGGATGAGGATGTAGAGGAGGAGATCACGGCGGAGTTTCTGGCGTGGCTGAAGAAGCTGTGAGCGCACGGCTGCCACGCCTATTCTTTGGTTACAGCGGGGTCAAATTACGCATACCATGACCAGCGTAGTAGTTTTCGGTACTTGTCGCAAGATGCAAGCCAATAACCCAAGAAATAACGCAAGAACATCTTACGTTATTTTTAATAACATAAGAAAAGCTCGAAAAAAGTCAAGGAATGTCTTGCGAATTTTCTTCACTTCTTGCGTTCTATATGTTAGAATGGGTGCAAAGGAGTGATTTGTATGGTAGAAAAGGAGCTTCACGATCTGATTGAAAGCATTCGGGTTCGTGGCTGTGAAGGACAAATCATAGAAGTAAAGGCGGCACGGCAGGGCTGTCCTGAAAGGTTATATGATACGATCTCTGCGTTTTCCAATCAAAATAGCGGGGGAATCTTTGTGTTCGGCTTGGAGGAAAAGAACGGCTTCGCAAAGGTGGGCGTCTACGACGCACAGGACTTGGAGCGCAAGGTAATGGAATACTGCGAACAAATGACGCCGATCGTTCGACCGCAATTTACCGAGGTGGATGAAGATGGGCTTACATTTGTCTCTGCGGAGATCCCACCCGTTGATATTGCGGAACGCCCTTGCTTCAAAACAGCCAAGGGACGGCTGCACGGGTCCTATATCCGCGTAGGTGACGGAGACAAGCCCATGACGGAGTACGAAGTATACAACTACGAGGCGTTCCGAAAGAAATATCAAGACGATATTCGTCCAGTGGAGAGGGTGTCCTTCCAATCGCTGGATATGTCTAAGGTAAAAACGTATTTGGAGAGAAAAACATGTGCGCGTCCGAATTTGGCGGGTATGTCGGAGGCACAGCAGTATGAACTGACCGGCATCACGCGGGATGGGAAAATCACCATGGCGGCATTGCTGCTGTTCGGACTCTACCCGCAGGCGTTTTATCCGCAACTGAGCATCATTGCCACCTGTGTACCCGCAGAGCAAATGGGCGTTCTTGACGCAGAGGGCAACCGATTCAGCGACACAAAGCGGATCGAAGGTACGCTTCCGGATATGCTGGAGGGTGCGTTGACCTTTGTTCGAGCCAATATGCGGACGGCCACAAGGATCGACAAAGAAACAGGCGAGAGAATTGATATTCCGCAGTACCCTATGGACGCTGTCCGCGAGGCGATACTCAATGCGTTGGTACACCGGGATTATAGTCTGCATACCGAGGGAATGCCGATCCAGTTGGTCATGTATTCCAATCGGATCGAGATCACAAATCCGGGTGGGCTTTATGGTAGATTGACTCTCGACCAGTTGGGCAATGCCCAGCCGGATACCCGAAACCCGGTTCTTGTTACCGTAATGGAGACCCTGGGGGAAACTGAGAATCGCTATTCCGGGATTCCTACGATTCGGTTTGCCATGAAAAACCGCAACCTGCCAGAGCCGGTATTCGCGGATCGGCGCAGCGAATTTGTCGTGACGCTGTACAATGGTGAGCATGGTGCAGCGGGAAGTGTCGGCGACGAGGATGTAAAACAAGCTAACGTGCAAGACGAAAAAGGTCTGCTGAAATTCTGCCGTACACCTCGAAGCCGCAGCGAGATCATTGCATATCTAAATATTGCGTCAGGGCAGTATGCCCTGCGGCGTTACCTTGATCCTCTCGTAGAGTGCGGAGCGATTCGGATGACGCTGCCCGATAAACCCCGCAGTCCCAAGCAGCGATATGTGGCAGTGGAGGAGTGACACAGTTTATTATGTCTTTTTCCGTGACCCAAAAGCCGAGAGGTCAGGAAAGCACCGGAGAGGGGCGGATGGCATCATCCGTCCCTCTCCGGCTGTTTTTTGCGGGCTACATGGTCTAACTGATGACACTGCCGATGGTATCGGCGGCACCCGCGGCCTTACACAGGCAGCTCACCGGGTAAGGCTGTGGAAGGCTGCTTCTCCATCGCCCTGCCGTGCGCCTGCACATTTACCGAGCGAAACCGCGGACAATTCAAGCTGCTGCCGAACTGGTGGGCGAGTATATACTTTTATAACCATGAACACATACCGCTTGCTACAAAAATGGTCCCCTACGGAAGTTCGATTTGGCACCCCTCACAGATAGTGCCCTAAGTTTTGTCTACTCGGCAGGGGGCGGCACAGGGCACTGTCCAGTTTATGGGACACCTCTTTCTGTAGAATGGGTATTGTAAAGAACGATACAGATCGGAAAGGGAGGAAGCAACATGTTCAAGATCGGTTTTAATGGTTCCGCAGAAGAGCATCGCAAGGCACCTGGGGAGGCGCACTCCATTTGCCCCGCAGTTACGCCGAGAAAATCGGTCGTTCGCGTCCATTTTCCGGCGCGGAATATGAATCTGTCTTACTACAATGACGCCTTTGACCTGAAATGCGGAGATATCGTTTTTGTGGAGGGCAAGCTGGAGGGCCTGCGTGGCCGCGTGGTGGATGTCGCGTACAATTTCAAGATCAAGCTATCTGACTACAAGCGGGTCATCAGCGTGGCCGACACAAATGTACAGGGCGAGTTCTTCTTCGCCGGGTCGCACTTCGTCACGTTCGACCGCAGCACTCTTCCTTACGAAAAGGTCATCACTTGGTTTAAGTCACCCGCCACGGAGGATGAGATATTTGTTTCCGGCAATGATGATTGCGGCTTCCTGCTGCATGATCTGAGCGCCATGAGCATCAGCAGGGCAACTGCCGATCGCGGCCACGATTACTACACGGACAATCGGATACGGTACATTTCTCTGGACAATACCCATGTGCGGGCCATTGTGGAGGGATCGTGGCCTTACGAGCTGGCGTGCGACTATGCTAACGGCGAGATCAGAAATCTGGTTTGCGACTGCTTCTGCAGCGAGCCGTGCAAGCATAAATTCGCAGCCATGCTGCAGCTGAGGGAGACGCTGGAACTCATTGAGAAGAACTACCCTGCACAGCTTGAGGCGACGCAGTATTTCGCCGCCATCTGCAAGGGGACGCTGCTGAACTTTGCGCTGGACGGCAAGGAAACCGGCAGCATCGTGCTTTGAGGGACGCGGGAGGCATCGTAAACGCAAGGCGGTATGTATGACACCATCCACACCCCCGACTATTTCTCAGATTTACAATATCTGACAAATGGAGCTGCGCAGGGCGCGGCAGGGGATGTTCCCCTGCCAGGCCTTGCGCAGCTTCTCCTTTTTACTCTTTCAATCCACGGGAATACCCGACCCGCACAGTATGGCATAGCATACAAAAAAAGTCAATGTTTTTTGGCACTTATCCTTATTACTGAAGTCTTTACAAGCCTCAGCGAGTGTGGTATGGTTAAAGCATCAACATATGCGCGTTAAAAAATATATACAACGGGATGTGATCGCCATGTATCCTGCCCATATCCGCGAAACCGGAGAGCGGCAAACCGTCCGGGAGCATTGCCGGAACACGGCGGCGCTGGCCGCAACCGCACTGCGGCCACTGGGTCTGGAAAAAAGCGCCTATCTGGTCGGTCTGCTCCACGACGCCGGAAAAAACAAACAGGAGTATGCGCAATACCTTTCGGAGGCTGTCAGCGGCGGGAACGCCGTCCGTGGCAGTGTCAACCATACCTTCGCCGGCGTGCGCCTTCTGCTGGATCGTTGGCACGGCGGCTGCGGTACATTCTCCTATTCCGACGTGACCGCAGAGCTGCTGGCCTTTGCCGTTGGCTCACATCACGGCCTGTTTGACTGTATCGATCCCCAGCAGCACAGCGGTTTTTTTCATCGCCAGACCAAGGAGGGAATCTTTTACGACGAATCCCGACAGGGCTTTTTGGCACAGGTTGCCGCCGAGGAGGAGCTGGAGCATCTGTTCCGCGACGCCATCCGGGAGATGACCCCGATGCTGGATCGGCTGGCGGCTCTGTCCACCCAAGCGGACGACAATGAGGCGGATCGGGAGACCGCATTTTATATCGGGCTTCTGGCACGGATGCTCCTGTCCGCCGTGATCGAGGGGGATCGCGCAGATACCGCCGCTTTTATGGATGGGGTAGAACCGCCCGTGTTCCCAGAGGATATGCGGCCGATCTGGGCAGAACGGCTGGCGTTTATGGAGAAGAAGCTGGCGGCATTCCCGCGAAAAACGCCCATTGATCTGGCGCGCCAGACCATCTCCGACACCTGTGCCGCCGGCGCCGCCGGGTCCGGAGGTGTCTACCGCCTGAATGTTCCCACCGGCGGTGGAAAAACGCTGGCCAGTCTCCGCTTCGCATTGACACACGCGGCAAAGCGGAACTGCTCCCGAATTATCTTCACCGCGCCGCTGCTGTCGATCCTGGATCAAAATGCCCATGTCATCCGCGATTACATAGGAGACGACACCTTGATACTGGAGCATCACTCCAACCTTGCCGAGCCGAAGGAGGCACCGGAGCGCTTGCAGGAGCTGGAGCTGCTCACTGCCTCCTGGTCGGCGCCGATCATTATCACCACGCTGGTGCAGCTGCTGAACACCTGCTTCAGCGGAAAGACCAGCGCCATCCGCAGATTTCACGCGCTGTGCGGCAGCGTCATCGTGATCGATGAGGTGCAGACGGTTCCCGGCAAAATGCTGACGCTGTTCAATTTGACTGTCAACTTTCTGTCTGAGATCTGCGGCGTCACTATTGTTCTATGCTCCGCCACCCAACCCTGTCTGGAGGTGGTCGACCATCCGCTGCGCCGCCAGCCCGTCGATCTGGTTCCGCAGCAAAAGGCGCTGTGGGACATCTTCAAGCGCACCGATATCCAAAATGCCGGATGTGCCAGACTGGAGGAACTCCCGCAGATCGTCATGGGGGCGCTGTCGTCGTGTGACAGTCTGCTGGTGGTGTGCAACACGAAAAAGGAGGCGACGTTCCTGTTCGAATCGCTGCAAGCCGCGAATTGCCGGTGCTTCCATCTGTCCGCCGCCATGTGCGTCCAACACCGCAGGGAGACTCTGCAAGCCTTACAGTCCGCGCTGGACAAGCCCTCCGCCGACAGGCAAAGGGTGGTCTGTGTCTCCACGCAGGTGATCGAGGCCGGTGTGGACATCTCCTTCCAGCGGGTGATCCGCTTCTCCGCTGGAATGGACAGCGTCGTGCAGGCGGCGGGGCGGTGCAACCGGCATGCCGAGCAAAAGGAGCCCGCCCCTGTCCGCCTCATCCGGTGTACCGACGAGCGGCTGCGCGGTCTGGACGACATCGTGCGCGGGCAGAACGCCACCACCGCGCTGCTGACCGCCTTTTCCAAAACGCCAGAGGGTTTCCGATACGATCTGTCCTCCGAGGAGGCCATCCGGTTCTACTATCGCCGGCTATACGCAGAGATGGAGCCCGGCTTTCAGGACAACCAAACTCCGGCGCACGGTTCCCTCTATCATCTGCTGGCGGACAACCCCCGGTACGCAGACGCCAACTGCGCGCAGGCGGAGCGCTACCTTCTGCGGCAGGCGTTCCGGCTGGCAGGCAGTCTTTTTCAGGTATTCGACGAGGACACGAGGTCCCTGCTCGTACCCTACGGAAGAGGGCGCGAGCTGCAAAACACGCTGCGAAACGCCGCTCAGGTCTACGGGCAGAAAGATTGGGCGGTCATACGCGGCTGCATTGACGAGGCCAAAGGCTACTGCGTCAGCGTCTACCGTTATCAGCTGGAGCGGCTTGAGGCTCTCGGCGCCGTGACCTCTCTGTTCGACGGCGGCATACTGCTGTTGTCCGACGGCTTTTATAACGAACATACCGGTTTTTCTCTGGAGGCCGGTACCCGTGATTTTCAGGAGGTGTAGTAATTGAAAACGGAACATCCAAACATCGTAGAATTTGAAGTATTTGGCGACTACGCCCTCTTCTCTGACCCTCTCATGCGTCTGGGCGGTGAAAAGTGTAGCTATCAGGTACCCACCTATGAGGCGCTGAAGGGCATTTTATCCTCCGTATACTGGAAGCCCACCTTCATCTGGCGGATCATGGACGTGCGGGTCATGAACCCGATTCAGACCGAGGTGAAAGGTATCCGCCCCATCAAATACAGCGGCGGCAACGATCTGGCCTATTACACCTATTTGAAAAACTGCCGCTATCAAGTGCGGGCATGCTTTGCGTGGAATGACAACCGTCCGGAGCTGTGCGGCGACCGAAATGAGAACAAACATCACTGCATTGCCCGTCGAATGATCGAAAAGGGCGGGCGGCGGGACATTTTTCTGGGTACCCGGGAATGTCAGGGCTATGTAGAGCCCTGCGTATTCGGAAACGGCGCAGGCGCCTACGACGATCTGCCGGAGCTGGGCTTCGGGCTGATGTACCACGGCATCACCTACCCGGACGAGGCCTACTCGGAGGAGACCCGCGGACGGATGACTGCCCGATTTTGGTACCCGGTCATGAAAAACGGCGTCATCCACTTTCTCCCGCCGGAGGAATGTCCGGGGCAGAAACCTCTGCGGGAGATGCCTATGAAGAGTTTTTCCGCCGATGAGGGCAATTTTATCGGTCTGCGGGAATTTGGGGAGGTGGAGTAAATGGGACTGATGCAGCAGGCCTATGACACCTACTGTGCCATGGCGCCGCAATACGCCGGCATCTACGGCAAGGCGAAGGAGCCGCTGGTTCCTGTTTCGCACCAAATCGTAAACGCAGAGCTGGAGCTCACTCTGGACGCGGACGGTCATCTGCTGGACGCCCGCTCCGTCGAGGCAGAGCAGGCCGCCACCATCATCCCTGTGACGGAGAGCTCCTCGGGGCGAACCGGCAAAGCCCCCGGCGCACATCCTCTGTGCGACCAGATCCAGTTTCTCTCCCCGCTGTATCCCGCCAAATATGAAAGCTATCTGACACAGCTGCACCGCTGGGAGCTATCACCCTACAGCCTCCCCAAGCTCTCCGCCATCGCCCGCTATGTGGAGAGGGGGACAATTGTTGAAGATCTGGCGCAGCGGGGCGTGATCTCCCTGGACGAAAAGGGGCTTCCCGCCAAGGAAAAGCAGATGGTCCGCTGGCGCGTAGAGACAGGCGCGGAAAATGAAACGCCCGCCTGCTGGCAGGACCAGAGCCTCTTTCAAGCCTTTATCGACTACTATGCATCCACGAAATCTGAGAAGCCCGCGTTTTGCATGGTTACCGGCAAAAACGCCCCGCCCGCCAGCCAGCACCCCAAGAAGATCATCAACCTGTGCGCCAACGCCAAGCTGATCTCCGCCAATGACACCAGCGGCTTTACCTATCGGGGCCGCTTCACAGACGATTCGCAGGCCGCGACCATGAGCTATGAGGCGTCGCAGAAGATCCACAGCGCGCTGCACTGGTTGGCGGCGACCCAAGGCGTCTTCATCGGTGGGCGCACCTTCCTGTGCTGGAATCCGCAGGGCATCGAGATCCCCAAACCGCAGGCCGCCTTTCTGCGGCGGAGCACCGCCAAGCAGATAAAATACTCCGACTACCGAAAGGCGCTGTCGGAGACTCTCCGGGGCTGGCAGGAGACGATCCCGCGGGACGCCGGCGCCGTGGTGGCCGCCTTTGACGCCGCCACATCCGGACGCCTTTCCCTCACCTATTACAGCGAGCTTCCGGTCTCTGATTTTCTGGAGCGCCTGCACAACTGGGATGCACTTTGCTGCTGGGAGCATTCCTCCTTCGGCATACAGTCGCCCTCGCTTTCGCAGATCGCGGACTGCGCCTTCGGCACGGTGCGCGTCTCCGACAAGCAGACAAAGCTGGAAACGGACGAGCGCGTCATGCGCCAGCAGGTACAGCGGCTGCTCTCCTGCCGGGTGGACCGGGGCAAAATGCCGGCGGATATCGCCCGCGCTGCGGCGGCCAAGGCGTCCAACCTGCAGATCATGGACGCCGCCCTGCGGGAAACGGTATTGTTCACCGCCTGCGCGGTGCTTCGGAAATACAAATATGATTGGTACAAGGAGGAATGGGGCATGGCACTGGAACCGCAGAAGAAGGATGTCAGCTATCAGTATGGACGGCTTTTGGCCGTGTTTGAAAAACTTGAGCGAGACACCTATGACCCCAATGAACAGCGAGAACCCAACGCGATCCGGATGCAGTCCGTGTTCGCAAAGCGTCCACTCTACGCCAGCCGGATCATCTGGGAGCAGTTGAAAAAGGCGTACTACCCCAAACTCAAGCCCGGTGCCAGAACAAAATACGACCGCATCATCGAGCAGATCATCCAAGAAATTTCCTCCTTCCCACAGGCGGAACAGGAGGAGGCCCTGAAGGACGCCTATCTCTTTGGGTACTATCTGCAGCGCAGTGCGCTGTACACATCCGGCAAGACCGAAAACAGTCAGGAGGAAGAATAAATGAGCAGCTTGCAAAACAAGATCGATTTTGTGGCACTGGTCTCCGTGACCCACGCCAACAGCAACGGCGACCCTCTGAACGGCAATCGCCCCCGCACCGACCTGAACGGCTTCGGTGAGATCTCCGACGTGTGCATCAAGCGCAAGATCCGCAACCGGATGCAGGATCTGGGCGAGCCCATCTTCGTTCAGTCGGAGGATCGGTGCAGCGACGGCTGCGGCAGCCTCAGCGAGCGGGCCTCCGCCGCTATGAAGGGCATCAAGGATCGGGAGGAATATGCCCGGCACGCCTGCGAAACGTGGCTGGACGTGCGTACCTTCGGGCAGGTCTTTGCCTTCAAGGATGCCAAGGGCTTCTCCTGCGGTGTGCGCGGCCCCGTCTCTATCCATCAGGCGTCCAGCCTGTCCCCCGTGGAGATCGAGTCCCTCCAGATCACCAAGAGCGTGAATGGTGAGAAGAAGGAAAAGGGTGAGAACCGCGCCTCCGACACCATGGGCATGAAGCACTTTGTCCGCTTCGGCCTGTACGAGGTCAAGGGCTCCATCAATGTCCAGCTGGCGGAAAAGACCGGCTTCTCCGAGGAGGACGCCGACACGGTCAAGGAGTGTCTGCGTACCCTTTTTGTGAATGATGCCTCCTCCGCACGGCCCGACGGCTCCATGGAGGTGGTGAAGCTGTTCTGGTGGCGGCACAGCTGCAAGGACGGGCAGTATTCCTCCGCAAAGGTCCACCGCTCCGTCAAGGTCGCGCTGCGGGACGCAGGTACCATCCCCACCTCCGCAGACGACTATGTGATCTCGCTGGAGGCGCTGCCGGGGCTGGAGCCGGAGGTGATCGATGGCGTATAGCGAGGAGGACTTCCTACAGCTCTCCGGCTTACAGCATTTCCGGTTTTGCAGGCGGCGGTGGGCGCTGATCCACATCGAGCACCAGTGGGCGGAAAACTACCGCACCATTGACGGCGCGATCCTCCACGAAAATGCCCACGACACGGCCTTTCAGGAGTGGCGGGGCGACCGGTTCATTACGCGGGGCGTCAGCGTCTATTCCGCAGAGTTGGGTGTATCCGGACAGTGCGATGTACTGGAATACCATCGGGGCGCCGCGGGAATCCCTCTCTCCGGGAAAGAGGGCCTGTGGCAGCCGTATCCGGTGGAGTACAAGCGGGGCCGCCCCCGCGAGGACACCGGTGACACCCTGCAGCTATGCGCGCAGGCCATGTGCCTGGAGTCCATGCTCTGCTGCGACATCCCCGAGGGCGCACTCTATTATGGGGAAATCCGCCGACGGGAGCGGGTGTCCTTCACCCCGGAGCTGCGCGCAGAGGTACGAGAGCTGCTGGTGGAGATGCACGAGTTGTACCGTCGGGGCTATACCCCCAAGGTCAAGCCCACCAAATCCTGCAATGCCTGCTCCTTGAAGGAGCTGTGCCTGCCCAAGCTGATGAAAAGCAGAGCCGTCTCCGCGTATCTCCGGGCGGCCATGGAGGAATCACCATGAAGCAGCTTCTCAACACGCTATTTGTCACCTCCGAGGACATTTACCTCTCGCTGGAGGGGGAAAATGTGCTGGCAAGCCGAGATAAGACAGTTATCGCCCGCTACCCGCTGCACACGCTGCAAGCCATCGTCAGCTTCTCCTACGCCGGTGCCTCCCCTGCGCTGATGGGCAAATGTGCGGAGGCCGGGATCGGTCTGGCCTTCTGCTCCCCGCACGGACGTTTCCTTGCCCGCATCTGCGGCGAGAGCAGCGGCAACGTGCTGCTCCGTCGTGAACAGTACCGCATCGCCGATGACCCCACCCGCAGCTGTGAAATAGCCCGCACCATGATCTTCGGCAAGCTATGCAACGGTGCCGCCAGCATCCAGCGTACTCTGCGGGATCACGCGCCCCGCGTGGCGGACTGCGGACTGGAAAACGCCGCTGCCAACATCCGGGATATGCTGCCACAGGTGCTGGCTGCCGCCGACTTAGACACCCTGCGTGGAATAGAGGGCGCTGCCGCCACCGCGTATTTCGGCGTCTTCGACCATATGCTCCTGAACCGGAAGGAGGCGTTTTTCTTCCACGGCAGAAGCCGCCGTCCGCCGCTGGATCGGGTAAACGCCATGCTGTCCTTCGCCTACAGTCTTCTGGCGCACGACTGTGCCAGCGCCTTGGAAAGCGTGGGACCGGACAGCTATGTGGGCTTCCTCCACCGCGACCGACCGGGACGGCAGTCGTTGGCGCTGGATCTGATGGAGGAGCTGCGCCCCTGTATGGCAGACCGCTTTGTGCTGACCCTCGTGAACAATCGGATGCTGCGCCCGGAGGACTTTCAGATGCAGGACAGCGGCGCGGTGCTGCTGTCCGATGACGGCCGCCGGAAATTCCTGAAGACCTGGCAGGAGCGGAAGCGGGACACACTGACCCACCCCTATCTGGGCGAAAAGCTGAGCTGGGGCATGATCCCCTATGTGCAGGCGCTGCTGTTGGCTCGCTGCCTCCGCGGCGACTTGGACGGCTATCCGCCGTTTTTATGGAAGTGACACTATGCTGGTGCTGATCACATACGATGTAAACACCGAGGACGCCGCCGGGCGCAAGCGCCTGCGGCAGATCGCCAAAAAGTGCGTGGACTATGGACAGCGGGTGCAGAATTCCGTGTTTGAGTGTCTGCTGGACGCAGGGCAATGCCGCCGTCTGCAGGCGCAGCTTCTGTCCATCATGGATCCTGAGAAGGACAGTCTCCGCTTTTACTATCTGGGGAAGCAATATGAGAAAAAAGTAGAGCATTTCGGTGCGAAGAGCACCTATCTGCCGGAGGATTCCCTGATCCTCTGACGCACACCGTCCGGCACAGTGGAGGTTACGGTGCGCGGATATCCTCTCTCCCGTCCCCGCGAAGTCCAAGTGACCAGTGATTGCCGGGAGGTTCGCAAGGCTTTTCTCGATGCAACGCCGTTCTTTTCCCGGGTTTCTTAGGATGCCACCCCCGTGTTTTTCCCCAAAAACGCAAAAATTCTACTTATTTATCAAAGATTCACAGATAAAACTGTGCATCTTTGCTGTCGCCCCCCTCGCGGGGGGCGTGGATTGAAATCGGTTGTTACTCCTATGGGTTCCCTGCTTGCCGAGTCGCCCCCCTCGCGGGGGGCGTGGATTGAAATCCATGTGCGTGATGACTTCATCATTCTACCTCCGTCGCCCCCCTCGCGGGGGGCGTGGATTGAAATTTCTGTTGACTGGCTTACTAAGATAACTTTGTTTAGTCGCCCCCCTCGCGGGGGGCGTGGATTGAAATTTATCCATTCCTTATAATGACGTGGACGAACCCCCGGTCGCCCCCCTCGCGGGGGGCGTGGATTGAAATTCTATGCTGATATGATAACACACCCGGCGGAGTAGTCGCCCCCCTCGCGGGGGGCGTGGATTGAAATATAGAATAATTTAGGGGACCCGATTGCGATAATAAGTCGCCCCCCTCGCGGGGGGCGTGGATTGAAATCTTTCCGTCAATTTCGTGAAACATCATCAGCCGCGTCGCCCCCCTCGCGGGGGGCGTGGATTGAAATGCATAAACTCCCTGGGCAGGTCAATAATAGGCCACCGTCGCCCCCCTCGCGGGGGGCGTGGATTGAAATAAGTGTCTGCATTGCCTTTGCAAGTACTGTTGTAGTCGCCCCCCTCGCGGGGGGCGTGGATTGAAATACTCAGGCTTTTCAGCCCGCTGGTCAAGGACCGGAGGTCGCCCCCCTCGCGGGGGGCGTGGATTGAAATCTTGTGGGGCGTGACCGATCTGGCGGCGCAGATCAGTCGCCCCCCTCGCGGGGGGCGTGGATTGAAATCCTCCTCATCATCGTCCTCATCGTCCTCATCGTCCGTCGCCCCCCTCGCGGGGGGCGTGGATTGAAATCCTGATGAGGAGCCGCTGGTCATATTTGCTAAGTGTCGCCCCCCTCGCGGGGGGCGTGGATTGAAATCTTGTCTTATGAAAGAGGGTCAGCCCCGTCTACGGTCGCCCCCCTCGCGGGGGGCGTGGATTGAAATTTTCTTTGAAGTCTCTACCGATGACATATTGTACAGTCGCCCCCCTCGCGGGGGGCGTGGATTGAAATTGTAGTGAACACATTGTAGCCAGTTACCTTCGTAGTCGCCCCCCTCGCGGGGGGCGTGGATTGAAATTCCGGGGCCCGGCGGCGGGCAGTCCCCCGCCCGCGTCGCCCCCCTTGCGGGGGGCGTGGATTGAAATACCTATTCCATTGGTTATCTGCCGTCTGTGCTCCTGTCGCCCCCCTCGCGGGGGGCGTGGATTGAAATCATGCCGCAGCATAAAGCATGGAGCAAGCATTGCGGTCGCCCCCCTCGCGGGGGGCGTGGATTGAAATACCAGTCTTGGCGAGGTTGTAACCGCGATTCTGGGTCGCCCCCCTCGCGGGGGGCGTGGATTGAAATAGCCCACTATTTATTATGCTTATTGTGCCGCTTGTGGTCGCCCCCCTCGCGGGGGGCGTGGATTGAAATAAAACCAGCCGGAACAGTCCCGATTAGTGCTTGTAGTCGCCCCCCTCGCGGGGGGCGTGGATTGAAATTTTAACCACATGGAAAACCTCCTAACTGTTTCAGTCGCCCCCCTCGCGGGGGGCGTGGATTGAAATATACTGATAACCAGAGCCATCAAACAACCGATAGCGTCGCCCCCCTCGCGGGGGGCGTGGATTGAAATCTTGACCAGATCGTCCGTAATGTCGCCGTCCGGCAGTCGCCCCCCTCGCGGGGGGCGTGGATTGAAATCCTGGCGTCCGGGGCCTTGGCCATGAACTGGCGGTGTCGCCCCCCCTCGCGGGGGGCGTGGATTGAAATGCATATCATCGCCCAGCCCTGCCCATCAGCTGGTGTCGCCCCCCTCGCGGGGGGCGTGGATTGAAATCATTTCGTGGCCCGTAAGGTCACGATAAAATAAGCCGTCGCCCCCCTCGCGGGGGGCGTGGATTGAAATAAAGTTTGCAACAACATCATCGGCCGAATACTGAGTCGCCCCCCTCGCGGGGGGCGTGGATTGAAATGATCATCCTGATAAGTTTCAGTATCCCGTTGACGGTGTCGCCCCCCTCGCGGGGGGCGTGGATTGAAATTTTCATTTCTTCCTCTCGTTGTACAACTGTATCGTCGCCCCCCTCGCGGGGGGCGTGGATTGAAATAGAATTATCGGTATTGACCACATAAGCAAATGCAAAGTCGCCCCCCTCGCGGGGGGCGTGGATTGAAATCACAACACGCTTGTCCATATTTTTGAAATCTCGATGTCGCCCCCCTCGCGGGGGGCGTGGATTGAAATT
>ENA-ORMN01001529-ORMN01001529.1-human-gut-metagenome-genome-assembly--contig:-NODE-1529-length-22406-cov-3.067558_pt1 | contig 22406 bp, 23 predicted proteins | sample MGYA00242102_ERZ508993 | MGnify/ENA primary metagenome ERZ508993 (study PRJEB26280, sample SAMEA2338770) | human gut metagenome | biome: human gut; feature: human-associated habitat; material: faeces...
CGGGGAGCAAGCGAGGGCTGGACACCAGGGTATCTCTGAAACAGGCGTTAGCGGCCCAGGGTTTCAAGGGCGGCACCAGAGGGGACACGGAGTGGAGCCAGTGGGTGCGCTCGGAAAAAGAGCAACTCTCCGCCGTGATGGAGCGCCACGGGATAGAGTGGGAGGACAAGGGCACCCACGACAAGCACCTGTCTGTGCTGGACTACAAGAAGGAGCAGAGGGCGAAAGAGATCGCCGCCCTGGAGACGGTCAAGGCGGAGAAAGAGAGCCAGGTGGAGAGCCAGGAGCGGCGGCTGAAAGAACTGGCCCCGGCGGTGAAGGACATGGAGCGGCTGGCGGCAGACTTCTCCGCCGACCCGGAGGAAATTCTGCCGGAGGCCGGGACGCTGGAGAGCGCCAAGTCCTACCGGGAGAAAAAGGCAAAGCCCCTGCTGGCGAAGATCGTCAAGGTGCTGCGCTCCCTGTTCCGCAAGTACATCGATCTAAAAGGGAAGTTTGACCGTCTGCAAGGGGACTATGACCGGGTGCGGGAGGGCAACGCCCGCCTGTCTGACCGCTTGATGGAGGTGAAGATGGAGAATAAAAAACTGCGGCAGATATCCGCCGACTATACACGTGTCAAGCGGGTCTTTGGCCCGGAACAGGTGGAGGCGGCGGTGGAGGCCGACAAGCAGAGGGAACAGGCGGAGAAAGGCCGCAAGCGGCCCCGGCGCTCCCTTGACCGGGGAGGGCGGTGACTTCAAAAAATTTTGATTGAACTGTTGACAAACGAGACGTTGCTGCATATACTAGTCATATCAAAATTATTTGATGTGAGGTGAGAACATGGGGACAGCGTATCAGGAACAGGCAAAAGTATTCAAGGCTCTCTGCGATCCGAAACGGCTTGCAATCCTGGAACAGTTAAGGAGCGGTGAAAAGTGTGCTTGTGTCCTGCAAGAGCCGTTGGACTTAACGCAGTCCGGCCTCTCTTACCATATGAAAATCCTCTGCGATTCCGGCATTGTCGTCAGTCGTCAAGAGGGCAAATGGACGCACTACCGACTGAGTTCTTCAGGTAGGGACTATGCAATAGAACTGCTGAAAAAATTGACAACTCCAGATGCAGAACAAGAGAGTACCTGTCCCCGTTGTGGATAGAAACGCCATCTAATTTAGATGGCGTTTCCTTCGGCACAATACATCAAAAAGTTTTGATATGTTGTCCATGAAATGGAAAGTGAGGTTTTTGTATGGGCGTATGGGACTTTATCCAAGATCAGGTGCTTGGCATGAAATGGCTGAACGAACTTCTCGGCATAGGGCTGTCGGCACTGGGCTTGGATGTAAATGGGCGCATTGGCGGCAGCGTCCAGTTTTTTATCTACGATGTCTTGAAAATCACGGTGCTGCTCTGCGTATTGATTTTTGCAATCTCCTATATTCAAAGTTATTTTCCGCCAGAGCGAGGTAAGCGCATTTTAGGTCGTTTTCATGGGATCTGGGCGAACATCATCTCCGCTCTGCTGGGAACAGTGACCCCCTTTTGCTCCTGTTCATCTATCCCGCTGTTCATCGGTTTTACCAGTGCGGGACTTCCCTTGGGTGTGACGTTCTCCTTTTTGATTTCATCACCGATGGTCGATTTAGGAAGTCTTGTCTTGCTAATGAGCATTTTCGGTGCAAAAGTGGCGATCGTCTATGTGATCCTTGGGCTTGTTATCGCAGTTGTCGGCGGCACCATGATTGAGAAACTGCATATGGAAAAGTACGTTGAAAGTTTTGTGCTTTCGGCTGGCAGCGTTGATATTGAGTCTCCTGACCTGACGATCCGGGAAAGGCTCACCTATGCAAAGGAACAAATGCTTGGCACCTTCAAGAAGGTGTTCCCTTATATTCTGATTGGTGTCGGGATCGGCGCGCTGATCCAGTGGCGCGGAGAATGTAAAATTCTTTTGCCGGAAGTCTCCGACGGCCCCTATTTTCTCCTGAGCGAAGCAGGTTTCGATGGAGAACGCTCTGTGACCTACGGCAATGACAGCACGCTGTTCTCCATGCAAAGTCTGAATGCGCGTGTTTGGAAAACCTATGAGTGCGTCGAAAACGGTGACGACACGGTATGGGTTTATCAAGATATTTATCAACTGCACTCGCCGCAGGCCGCAAAGCGATTTGTACAAAAGCTGATGTGCAACGCAACCTTCGCCCGCAGTCCCGACGACTTCAAGCCGGTTGAAATCAATGGTCTGGATGAAGCCTGGCTTTGCGGCGATCTGGAAGCGCTTGCGATCAAGGGCGACATGGTTTGCCGTATGGATTACAGCTCCCGGAGCGTGCAAAGTGATCTATCAGCAATGCTCAAGACGCTGGCAGCGCATTGGAATGCAGAGTAAACGCACAATTTTCTTTTCATTTTTTCGCGTTTCGGGTAAAATAGAGGGTGGAAAAGCTGAACGAAGGAGAAAAAGCGAATGCTGGACAGTCTGATTATCGGCGGCGGACCCGCCGGACTTACCGCCGGAATTTACCTGATGCGCGCGGGGCTTTCCTGCGCTCTGTATGAAAAACAGTTTTGCGGCGGTCAGGCCGCGACAACCAATTGGATTGAAAACTACCCCGGATTCCCGGATGGAATCGGCGGGCCGGAGCTTTCCATGGCTATGGCCGAACAGGCGCAGAAGCTTGGGCTGGAAATCCGTTATGATGAAATCACGGAATTGCACCTGACGGATACCGAACGATATGCAATCGCAGGAGGAAAGCGCATTGACGCGCGCACCGTGGTGCTGTGCATGGGCGCAACACCACGCCCGTTGGGGCTGGCGGAGGAGGAACGTCTGCGTGGTCGCGGCGTTTCCTATTGCGCAACCTGCGACGGCGCCTTCTTCCGCGGCAAAGAGGTCTGCGTTGTGGGCGGCGGCGACACCGCAATGGAGGATGCGCTGTATCTGGCGCGTTTTGCATCGAAAGTTACGATCATTCATCGCCGCGACAGCTTCCGAGCCGCGCAAGCGCTCGTTTGCCGCGTGCAGCAGACGCCCAATGTGAAAATACTCTATCATACCGTCGTAAAAGCCCTCAGGGGAGAAGAGCAGCTGGAAGAAATTGTCGTGCAAAATACCCTCAGCGGGGCGGAATCCGCATTCCGAACGCAGGGGTTGTTTGTCGCCGTGGGCACAGTTCCGCAGACCGAGCTGCTGGCCGGGCAGTTGGCGCTTCAGGAGGGCTATGTCATCGCCGGTGAGGACACCCGAACCAGCGTGCGCGGTGTATATGCTGCGGGGGATATCCGCACGAAGCCCCTGCGTCAGGTGATCTGCGCCGCTTCGGACGGCGCGGTCGCAGCGGCAATGGTTCAGGCGGACTTAAACAGCATAGAAATAGGATAGTGGAAAAAGACGGATTTTTTCGGGAGGAAACCAGATATGCCTAGAATGTTCGGCACCGACGGTGTCAGAGGAATTGCCAATACGGAACTGGATTGCACGCTGGCCTATCAGCTGGGCCGCGCGGGCGCGCAGGTGTTGATCTCCGGCACGCACAGGCCGACAGTGCTCGTCGGCACCGATACGCGCATCTCCGGCGATATGCTCAAGAGCGCGCTGATGGCGGGCATCTGCTCGGTCGGCGCGCACGCGGTGGATTTGGGCGTGATTACGACCCCTGCCATCGCGATGCTTAATCGGGAGATGAAGGCTGATGCCGGGGTCATGATCTCCGCATCCCACAATCCCGCCAAATACAACGGCATCAAATTCTTCAGCGGAGAGGGCTATAAGCTCTCTGATGCGTTGGAGGACGAGATCGAAGCGATCATCCGCAGCGGCTGCGCGGGCATGCCTTCGCCCGAAGGAAAGGACGTCGGCCGCATTGAAGCCCGCCCGGAGATGCGCCGAACCTATCTCGACCTGCTCAAAGCCAAGTGCCGCTGCGACCTCAAGGGATTGAAAATTGTGCTCGACTGCGCAAACGGCGCGGCGTCGGCCATTGCCCCGGTGCTTTTTGACGAGCTGGGCGCGGAGGTCATCACCATTCACGCGGAGCCTGACGGCATGAATATCAACGCCGACTGCGGTTCCACCAAGCCGGAGTCGCTTCAGCAAGCGGTAATGGAACACCATGCAGACTGCGGCATGGCCTTTGACGGTGACGCCGATCGTTTGATTGCAGTGGATAATCTAGGCCGCATTGTAGACGGCGATCAAATGCTGGTGATCTGCGGAAGCTTCTTAAAGCAGAAGGGACTTCTCGTGGGCAACACCTGCGTAGCGACCGTCATGAGCAATATGGGGCTGGATATCGCCCTCAAGCAGGCGGATATCCGTCTGGAACGCACGGCGGTAGGCGACCGTTACGTGCTGGAAAACATGTTGGAAAACGGCTATGTGCTGGGTGGAGAGCAATCCGGCCACGTCATTTTCCTCAAGGACAATACCACCGGTGACGGCATTATGACAGCGCTGCACCTGATGCAGGTTATGACCGAAACCGGAAAAACCCTTGCCGAGTTGGCCGATCAGATGCAGCATCTGCCGCAGGTGCTGGTGAACGTCAAGTGCGCCGGGGAGAAGAAATATCTCTACCGCGAAGATTCGGTTATTATGGATCGAATTGCTGCCATCGAGGGGCTGCTCTCCGGTCAGGGACGCGTGCTGGTGCGCCCCTCCGGCACCGAAGCGCTGGTGCGCGTCATGTTGGAAGGCCCGGATGAAGCAGTGATCTCCGCTTATGCCGAGGAACTGGCCTGCCTGATGAAGGAACGCATGGCCTAAAAAATTTTTTGTGAAATTGTGTTTCAACTTCCGCAAATGCGTTTATCTATAAATCATCAAGGCGGACGGCAAAAGAAAAGCCCCGCCAAACGAAAAAGAATAAACATTGCGGAGGTAATGAAAATGAAGTGGGTATGTTCTGTTTGCGGTTACATTCATACGGGTGATAAGGCTCCTGAGTTCTGCCCTCACTGCAACGCACCGGCGTCCAAGTTCAATCTGCTGGAAGAAAACAAGATCCAGTGGGCGGACGAGCATCGCATCGGCGTTGCCAAGGGTCTGGATCCCGAAGTCGTCGAGGGTCTGCGCCAGAACTTCTCCGGCGAGTGCACCGAGGTCGGCATGTACTTGGCGATGAGCCGTCAGGCGGATCGCGAAGGCTTCCCCGAGGTTGCTGAAGCATACAAGCGCATCGCCTTTGAAGAGGCGGAGCACGCAGCAAAGTTTGCCGAGCTGCTGGGCGAAGTTGTTTCCACCTCCACCAAGGAAAACCTTTCCGTCCGCGTCGCGGCGGAGAGCGGCGCCACCTCCGGCAAGCTGGCTCTGGCCAAGCGTGCCAAGGAGCTGGGCTATGACGCCATCCATGACACCGTGCATGAAATGGCCAAGGACGAAGCTCGCCATGGCTGCGCCTTCAACGGTTTGCTGAACCGCTACTTCGACAAGTAATTCACCGTAAGATAAGCAAAAAGAGAGGATGCGGGAACAAAACCGCTTCCTCTTTTTTTGCAGCTGTCCACTCCAAGACGAGAGACGGCTGACAGGTTTCTTGCGCCTCAAGCGGTTAATGGACTTCACAACAAGCGTATCGACATGACGAACTAACGAAGCAGGCTATTTGACCGCATTTATAACGGCAAACCCTTGCGAACAGAGAAAAAGGAGCGGGACATCTGTCTCGCTCCTTCTATACGTTTTATTGCTTCAGCGCCTGATTATTTTTCGTAATTTCGCTCTCGGCAAGCTCCGTGCGCGTTTCGGAATCGTTTATGAGGGGGGCCGCCGTCATAATACATTATATATATTTTCTGTCAATAGATTCCGTATTTCTGGATTTTCATAGATTTAAGTTATTTTACACATTTTGAATGCGCATGCAACGGTGAAAATCAGCGCTTTTTCGTGTCCGAATCGTCCATGCAGAACCGCCGCTTCAACAGCTAAGCTGCATAATTAAGCCCATGCAATAAGCTTGAATCGTATGGGCTTTTCGCGTTTTCGGAATTTTTTCGTCCAATGGGCAGGAAATATAGATCTGCATGGGAAATTTAATCTTCATTTACGACCTTTAAGGTCGTAAATGCGGCAAGGACACACTGAACCCAAAGGAGATCAAAATCAAATGGACAATAAAGCCATGGCCTATCTGAAAACAAAGGGGATGGAGGATCGCATCCGAGAATTCGACGTATCGACCGCAACGGTCGAGCTTGCGGCACAGGCATTGGGCTGTGAGCCTGCGCATATTGCCAAAACGCTGTCCTTCGCAGCGGAAAACGGCTGCATATTGATCGTCTGCGCGGGAGATATGCGCATCGATAATCATAAGTTCAAGGAATATTTTCATGTCAAGGCCCGTATGCTGTCTCCGGAGCAGGTAGAAGAGAGGACGGGATTCCGCATCGGCGGCGTTTGCCCTTTTGGCGTGGATCAAGAGCAGGTGAGCATCTATCTTGACGAGTCGCTGCGCCGCTTTGAACAGGTCTTTCCTGCGTGCGGAACAGCCAATTCTGCGGTACGCCTCAGCCCCGACGAATTGGAACGGGTCACCGGCGGCCGCTGGATCGATGTGTGTAAAGCATTCTAAACCGAAAAATCCTCTAAATACTCCTTTACAATTAAAGATTTAGGTGTAAAATGAATTGAATGCATGGATGAGGAGCTTTGGGAGGATGAAAACCAACACAGATTTCTTGAAAATCGAACAACCGGCAGACTGCACCGGCTTTTACGAACTGAAGACTTTTGATACATTAATCGTTTCTTTTTGTGCAGACACGCCCCGCGGCTCAACGGTGGAAGTGGAAGCGCGTATTCGCCTGACGGACGGACGGCTGACCGAATGGTTTTCCTGGGGTGTATGGAGTCCCTTCGCGGATCGCCACAGCAAATCCTCAAAGGGACAGCTTGCGGATCTGGATACGGATACGCTCACCCTGCACGAAGGATTGCTGGGCTGTGCCGTGCAGATTCGCGTTACCGAAAATGAGGCGCCTGATACGGCTCGGCCGCTGCTGCGGCGCGTCGTGCTGGCGGCTAAAAACAGCAGGAGTGTTTGCGAAGAGCCTTCTGCCGCGTCAGATGATGTGCGCGTGTCCGCGCCCTGTTATTCGCAGATGGTGCGGCAGCCGGAGATCAGTCATGTCATTTGCTCGGCAACCACCATCGCCATGCTGCTCAACCAGAAGGGCGAAAACGTGCTGCCGGAGGAAATTGCGCTGCACAATTATGACAGCGCCTATGACGGATGCGGCAACTGGGCTTTCTCCACGGCGATTGCTGCCAGCTATGGTTATGATGCCTACGTCCGCTATGCTACGCTGGACGATCTTGTCGAAGAGCTGCGCCGCGGCAACGCCGTTGGCGTGAGCGTCAGCTATACCAATAAGCCGGAGGATGATACGCTCCCCTATATCGACGGCGCGCCCTGCCGCACGCCGGGACACCTGATTGCGCTCTGCGGATTCCAGACGGCCTCCAACGGCAAACAATACGCCATCGTCCACGATCCCGCTGCGCCGGAGAACGACACGGTGGAGCGTTTCTATCCGTTAGAACAGTTCATGGAAGCATGGAGCAACCGTGTGACCTACATCGTTCACAAAGAAGAGCAGGTCAATCGCCCGCGATATATTCCAGAGCATGTTTCAGCTGAGCTGCGCCCTGCCGGAAACGGCCTCTATGCGCTTTATACCGGAAACGAGCGGGTGACACTGGTTCATCAAAATCGCTTTGATTGCGTCGCCGCGCAACTCGTTCAGCGAAAGGGCGAAAAGGATGCGGACGGTGTGTTCTCCTATGGGGAAATCACTCCGGAGGGATGGATTCGCGGTCTAAAACCAAACGTCCCTGCCTTTGTCATCACCAATCGCGGAGTGATCTACGACTGCAAATAACAAAAAGGGAGTGTAAGATAGGTATTCCATCTTACGCTCCCTTTTTTATCTCTTAAAGCACGATGGCGAGGAATTTTGCTGGCTTATCACCGACCGCCTGAATGCCGTGCGGATACCCGGAATTGAAATAAATGCTGTCGCCGGGGTTGAGTACCATTTCCGTGCCGTTGACGATAAAGCGCAGCGTGCCCTCCATCACATAGTCAAATTCCTGTCCATCGTGGCAGTTGACCACCAGCGGCGTGCCTGCGGGAACCGCGTGGGTGGAAAGCTTGATGGCCACGTTCTGCTGGCTCTCCTCATAGGGCATGGTGACAAAGAAGGGCTCGGCGACCTTGTTGCCGAAATTATAGGCCAGCGACTGGTACTGATATTCCTTGCGGCGGTCAATGCCGACGCCCTGTCCGGCGCGCGTCAGGCAATAAACGTGCAGCTTGGGCTCGCCGCCCGTCAGCAGCGCAGAGGGCTCCACGCGGCAGGCGTTTGCCATTGCCAGCAAAACAGAGATCGGAATGTCGATGGCACCGCTCTCATAAGCGGCGTATTTTGCCGCCGGAACCCCCAGCTCCGCAGCCATTTCCTCCTGAGTAAAATCGCAGATCTCACGCAATTCTTTCATGCGCGCAGCAATATCCATAATTTCTCCGGCCATATCGATTCCTCCTTTTTCCTGAAGGTATTTTCCCCAATTTCAGTATACATGGAAGAATTGCTTTTTGCAATCGGTCGGGCTTTATTTTTGCCGTGCGTTTTGTTATACTAGACATAAGGTTTAGCGCTGCATTTTGCAGCCAAGAAGGGAGAGATTCACCTCATGATTCGTCATATTGTCATGTTCCGTCTCAAGGACGCTCGCCCGCATAAGGTAGAAGCCGCAGCGCAGATGCTGCGCTCCATGAAGGGAAAGATCGAGGGACTGCTTGATCTGGAAGTCGGCACGGATTTCCTGGGTTCCGAGCGCTCCTATCACCTGGCGTTGACCTGCACCTTCGATAATGAGGAACATTTCAAAGCCTATGTCGATCATCCGGTGCATAAGCCCGTCAAGGCCTACATGCACGCCGTGCGGGAGACCAGCGTTTCCTGCGACTACAAGTTCTGATCCAATCCGGAGGAAAGCCTATGGAAAATGAGATTACGCTGGCCTATGTGCAGGAGATGGTGCGCCGCAAGGAAGGCCGCCTGGGAGAAAAACAGCAGATTTTGCGGCTGATGGACGCTGTGGGCCGTCTTGCTCACGCCATTGACCGGGAAGAGGGAATGGAGGAGGCCTTCGGCGATATTCTCTACAACACCCTTGCGCTGGCCAATACCTACGGCATCGATATGGAAGACTGCATTCCCGGCTCTGTACCCATGCCTGCGCAGGAAAAAAAGCCGCCGCGCAATCTCGATTTCCGACCGCTCTGATACCATGCAAAACCACAAATAAATAGATGGAGGTTCGATTCAATGCGTAAGATCAAAGCTCAGAAATTGACCCGCGATGCGTTCCGTCCCTACGGCGACTATGTGGAGCTGCTGCGTCCCGCTTCTTTCTACGGCGACGCGCCCACCGCTTTCACCCCCGACATGCTCCAGCTGCCGCTGGCGCAACATGACTTGGCGTCCTTCTCGATCTGCCGCGTCGTGGAGCGCCCCAACATTGTCGATACTTCCGAATATCATTCTGCCGCTTGGGAAGGCAACATCCCGCTGGACGGCGATATCGTCGTACACGTCGCTCCCGCAAACCGCGGTCAGATCGAAGCGGATAAGTTCGAGGCCTTTATCGTGCCCAAGGGCACCATGGTCACCTTCAAGCCCGGCGTTTGGCACTTTGCGCCCTATGCGCTCAAGGGCGAGGTTTCTACGCTCGTCGTACTGCCGGAGCGTACCTATGCCAACGACTGTGTGGTCGTAAAGCATACCGACGACCAGAAGCTTGAAATTGAGATGTAATGCAAAAGGAGAATACCTCTATGGAAAAAGGAATTCTCGACACGCACATCGTCACCCAGATCGGGTTTGTCGTCAACGATATTGAAGCAACCTCTCAGGCCTTTGCAGACTTCCTCGGTGTGGAAAAGCCCCAGTGGAGCCTGACGGACAGCATCGAAAAAACGCATGGGGAATTCAACGGTGAGCCCTGTCCCGCACGCGCCAAGCTGGCTTTCTTCCATGTGGGCGATACGCTGGATATCGAATTGATCGAGCCGGATCATACGCCCAGCGTCTGGCGCAATGTTCTGGACGAGAAGGGTGAGGGTGTGCATCACATCGCCTTTGTCATCAACGGCATGAAGGAAAAGCTCGTCAAGCTCGACGCACAGGGCATGAAGCTCATGCAGCGCGGCGAATACACCGGCGGACGCTATGCCTATGTGGACGCTGTCTCGCAGCTCAAGACCATTGTCGAACTGCTGGAAAACGACTGATGATACCAAAGTTGGGGACGTCCTCGGAAAGGGCGTCCCTTTTCATTCAGAAGGATATGCAAGATAATCAACGAATTTACGGATTTCCGCCCGTGTGCGGAGAGAACCCCCGCATTTTGATCTTGGGGTCCATGCCGTCGGTCAAATCGCTGGAGGAAGCGCAGTATTACGCGCATCCGCGCAATGCCTTCTGGCGCATTCAGGCCGCATTGTTTGACGAGCCGTTTACAACGAACTATGAAGAGCGCAAACGCCGCCTAATGCATCACGGCATTGCGCTGTGGGACAGTGCCGCTTCCTGCATCCGAGAAGGCAGTTTGGACAGCGCCATTACCGAAGCCGTGCCGACGGATGTTCCCGCGCTGCTTGCAGCCCATCCAAGCATCGGGCATATCTTCTTTAACGGCGGCGCTTCGCAGAAACTCTTTCTGCGTTTCCATCGGTCATTGAAAGGGCAGATTTCCACGACGCTGCTGCCTTCTACCAGCCCCGCTGCCGCCGTGCTTACATTGGAGCAGAAAACCGAACGCTGGCGCTGCATCCTGGATGCGCTGTCCGATACCAGAGGATAAAGGAGGAACTCCGCATGACCGATATGGTTTCCATCATTGAGAAAAAGAAGCAGGGACAGTGCCTTTCCGCAGAGGAGATCGCCTACTGGGTTCACGGCGTTTATCAGGGCACGATTCCGGACTATCAAAGCTCCGCGCTGCTGATGGCGATTCGCCTGCGCGGTATGAAGGAGGACGAAACCGCCAGCTTGACCATGGAAATGACGCGCACGGGGGAAATGGCGGACCTATCCGGTATTCCCGGCGTAAAAGTGGATAAACACTCCACAGGAGGTGTAGGGGATCTGACCTCATTGGTTGCGGTGCCGCTGGCTGCAGCCTGCGGCGTTCCCGTTGCAAAGATGAGCGGACGTGCGCTGGGGCATACCGGCGGCACGCTGGATAAACTCTGGTCCGTGCCGGGTCTGAGAACGGATCTTAGCATGGAGCAGTTCAAAGACCAGGTTAAGCGCATCGGCTGCGCCATTATCGGACAAACCGGTGAGCTTGCGCCGGTAGATAAGGTACTCTATGCCCTGCGTGACGTCACGGCGACGGTGGACAGCCTGCCGTTGATTGTTTCCAGTATCCTCTCCAAGAAGATTGCCGCCGGGTGCGACGCCATCCTGCTCGACGTCAAAACAGGCAGCGGCGCGCTCATGCCTACGCTGGAGGAGTCCGTGCAGCTCGGCCGGGAGATGGTTCGTATCGGCAAGGCTGCCGGGCGGCGCGTCATGGCAATGGTAACGGATATGGATCAGCCGTTGGGGCACAACATCGGCAATGCGCTTGAGATCATCGAAGCCGCCGAAATCCTGAAGGGGCGCGACAGTGGACGTGCCTGCCGACTCTGCCTGGAAGTCGCGGCGCGCATGGTCATGCTCAGCTTCGGTACCGCTCATGACACAGCATACGTACAGGTTCAAGACGCGCTGAAAAGCGGTTCGGGTCTTGAAAAGCTCCGGCAGATGCTCGCCGCGCAAGGCGGAAATGCCAACGTGCTGGACGACTATTCGCTGCTGCCTCAGGCTAATGAAAAGCTGGATGTTTTCGCCGAAAAAGACGGCTTTATCAGCTTCCTCGAAGCGCAGAAGCTGGGTCTTGCTTCCAAAGCGCTGGGCGCAGGGCGTTCTACAAAGGACGCGCCGGTTGACTATGCTGTCGGCATTGTGCTGCACAAGCAGGTTGGCGACGCAGTTTCGGCCGGGGAAGTGTTGGCCACGCTTTATATCAACGACCGAGCAGAGCTTGGGCAAGCAATGGAGATGCTGCGCAGCGCCATTGTCGTATCGGACAAAAAGCCTGCAGAACGCCCGCTGATTTACGAAACCATCGAGTGATTTTGTCCCTTTGCGTAAAATTGCACCGGGAAGCATTGACAGATGCAAAAAAGAGGTCTATAATCACATTCAATCGCATGGGGCGATGAGGAAAGAGTAGTTTTCGGAACGCCGGAAGAGAGAATGCGCCGTGGCTGAGAGCGCATTCGGCAGATACGAAAAGGAAAACCACCCTCTGACTATGCCGGGGCAAGGCACGTTAAAGCCTGCTTAAGAGGCCGCATGGAACTGCGGCAATTTGGGTGGAACCGCGGAATCAACTCCGTCCCTTGTGCAATTTCGATTGCAGAAGAGACGGAGTTTTTATTTACTGAAACGGAGGAAAAAAGCTTATGAAAATCATGCTCAGAGGCAACGCAAAAGAATTTGAAGCGCCCATGACGGCATTGGAAATTGCCGCTTCCATTTCTCACGAACTGAAGAAAGAAGCGGTCGCCGCCAAGATCGACGGCGAAGTGAAAGACCTCAAAACCGTGATCGACCACGACTGCGAAGTTGAGTTTCTGACCTTTGCGGACGAGGAAGGCCGCCGCGTTTACCGCCACACTGCGTCCCATGTGCTGGCGCAGGCGGTCAAGGCGCTCTATCCGGATGCCAAGCTGGCCATCGGTCCGGCTATCGACAACGGTTTCTACTATGACTTTGATTGCGCCGAGTCCTTTACGACCGACGATTTCAAGAAGATCGAAAAGGAAATGGAGCGCGTCATCAAGGCGAATTACCCGATCGAGCGCTTTGAGCTGCCCCGCGCCGAGGCGCTGGAACTGATGCAGTCCAAAGGTGAGCCGTACAAGGTCGAGCTGATTAACGATCTGCCCGAGGACGCGGTGATCTCCTTCTATCGTCAGGGCGATTTCGTCGATCTGTGCGCGGGTCCGCATCTGCCGTCCACCGGCTATGTCAAGGCGGTCAAGATCATGTCCGTCGCCGGCGCTTACTGGCGCGGTTCCGAAAAGAACAAGATGCTCCAGCGTCTTTACGCCACCGCGTTCCCGAAGAAGGCGGATCTGGAAGCTTACGTGCAGCAGCTGGAAGAGGCCAAGAAGCGCGATCACCGCAAGCTCGGTCGCGAACTCGATCTGTTCGACGTGCTGGATGAGGGTCCCGGCTTCCCGTTCTTCTACCCCAAGGGAATGGTGCTGCGCAACATCCTGGAAGACTACTGGCGCAAGATTCATCGCGAGCACGGCTATGAAGAGATCAAGACGCCTATGATCCTAAACCGCGCCCTGTGGGAGCGTTCCGGCCACTGGGATCACTACCGTGAGAATATGTACACCACCCGTATTGACGATACGGATTTTGCCATCAAACCCATGAACTGCCCCGGCGGCATGCTGGTTTACAAGCGCAGAGCATGGAGCTATCGCGACCTGCCCATCCGCAGCGGTGAGCTGGGTCTGGTGCACCGTCACGAGAAGTCCGGCACTCTGCACGGCCTGATGCGCGTGCGCTGCTTTACGCAGGATGATGCGCACATCTTCATGCGTCCGGATCAGATCCGCGATGAGATCAAGGGCGTTTACCGTCTGATTGACGAGGTTTATAAGGTCTTTGGCTTTAAATACACTGTGGAGCTGTCCACTCGTCCCGAAAACTCCATCGGCACCGACGAGATGTGGGCAATGGCAACCGACGGTCTTCAGGGCGCGCTGGACGATCTGGGCGTGCAGTACACCATCAATGAAGGCGACGGTGCATTCTACGGCCCGAAGATCGACTTCCATCTCCAGGATTGTCTGGGACGTACCTGGCAGTGCGGCACCATTCAGTTGGACATGAATCTGCCCGAGCGCTTTGATCTGACCTATGTCGGCGCGGACGGTGAGAAGCATCGTCCCGTCATGATCCACCGCGTGGTGTTCGGCTCCATTGAGCGCTTCATCGGCATCATCACGGAGCAGTTCGGCGGCGCATTCCCGATGTGGCTGGCGCCCGTTCAGGTTCGCATCATGACCATCACCGATCGCGCGGACGATGCAGCGCGCGAACTTCAGCAGAAGCTCGAAAAGGCCGGTATCCGCACCGAGCTCGACGTGCGCAACGAGAAGATCGGCTTCAAGATCCGCGAAGCGCAGATGATGAAGATCCCTTATATGTTCGTGCTGGGCGATAAGGAAGTACAGGACGGTGTGATTGCCGTTCGCTCTCGTTCGGAAGGCTCCATCGGCACGATGACCTACGAACAGATTCTGGCCAAGATGCAGGAAGAAGTGGAGACTAAGGCGCTCTAATACTCCCGGAAAGGAAGAATAGCAGCTATGCAGAAATACAGAGTTGGCATTATCGGTGCTACGGGCATGGTCGGGCAGCGTTTTATCACGCTGTTGGCCGATCATCCGTGGTTTGAAATTCACGCGCTTGCAGCAAGTGCGCGCAGCGCGGGCATGACCTATGAAGAGGCTGTGGGCTCCCGCTGGGCCATGAAGACTCCTATTCCGGAAAAAGTAGCCAAGATGGTCGTGATGGATGCTTCCGACGTGAAGAATGTTTCCGACCTTTGCGATTTCGTGTTCTGTGCGGTCAACATGAAGAAGGACGAGATCAAGGCGTTGGAAGAGGCCTATGCCAAGACCGAAACCCCCGTGATTTCCAACAACTCCGCAAACCGCGGTATGGCGGACGTCCCCATGCTCATCCCGGAAATCAACCCCGAGCATGCGCACGCCATTGAGCGTCAGCGCGAACGCCTGGGCACCAAGGTCGGCTTCATTGCCGTCAAGCCCAACTGCTCGATTCAGTCCTATGTTCCCGCACTGACGCCGCTGTATTCCTGCGGAATTGAGAGCGTGATGGTTTCGACCTATCAGGCCATTTCCGGCGCGGGCAAGACCTTTGAGACCATGCCGGAAATCATCGACAACGTCATTCCCTTTATCTCCGGCGAAGAGGAAAAGAGCGAGCAGGAACCGCTGAAAATCTGGGGCAAGCTGGAAAACGGTCTCATCGTCAACGCGGCCTCTCCCAAGATTTCCGCACATTGTGTCCGCGTACCGGTCTCCGACGGACATCTGGCAACGGTCTTTGTCAAGTTCAAAAACAAGCCCACCAAGGAGCAGATGCTGGCTGCCTGGGCAACCTTCAAGGGTGAGCCGCAGAAGCTGGAACTTCCTTCCGCGCCCAAGCAGTTCCTTCAGTACATGACAGAAGAAAATCGTCCCCAGACCAAGTTGGATCGTGATTTCGAGCACGGCATGGGTATCTGCATCGGCCGTTTGCGCGACGATCCCATCTTTGATTACCGCTTTGTCTGCATCTCGCACAATACACTGCGCGGCGCAGCCGGCGGCGGCGTGGAGTCGGCGGAATTGCTCTGCGCGCAGGGCTGGATTCCCTATAAAAAGTAAAAAGGAAAACGTCCGCAAGGGAGGATATAAAATTGGAAAAGCAGAAGGAAAAGGCCAAGGGTCTTCTTCATGAGTTCAAAGTATTCATTTCGCGCGGCAACGTCATTGATCTGGCTGTCGGTGTTATCATCGGTTCTGCTTTCACGGCCATTGTCAATTCCTTGGTCAACGATATCGTCATGCCGGTGATCGGCGTGATCATCGGCGGCATCAATTTTGAAGACCTGAAGTGGGTGATCACGCCTGCTTCCGGCGATGTTGCGGAATGTGCTATCCGCTACGGCACCTTCCTGCAAAGCATCGTCAACTTTCTGCTGATCGCACTGGTCGTCTTTACGATGGTCAAGCTCATCAACTTGACCCATCGCAAAAAGGCAGAAGAAGCGCCCGCAGCGCCGCCTGCTCCGCCGGAAGACGTCGTTCTCCTGCGCGAGATCCGCGATCTGCTCAAGAAATAATCCGTTTGTGCTCAGCGCGTTCCGCTCCTGTTTGGTCGGGACGCGCTTTTTGTTTCTTTTCGCTTTACATCCAATAGGAAGATGCGCTACAATAAAGAATAGATGTTTCTGTATCAAGGAGGCGCGCACATGAATCTTGACCAATACCTGGACGCATTGCGTGGCAATCGCGCCTTCATGTCCTGCGTAACGCATTGGGAAACCCTTCCTGCGCAGGATGCACGCTATATGGACCTTCCTTTGGGCCTGTCTGCGCCCATTGTCGAAGCGCTGAAAAAGCGCGGAATTTATCAGCTCTACACCCATCAGCGTCAGGCGGTGGATGCAGCCCTTGCGGGTGAGAATGTCACCATTGTAACCCCCACAGCTTCTGGCAAAACCTATTGCTATAATTTGCCTGTGCTCGAAACCATTCTGCGCAGCCGCAGTTCCCGTGCGCTGTATCTCTTTCCAACCAAGGCACTTGCTGCCGACCAAAACACCGAACTCAACGAGCTCATCCGCGACATGGGGGAAGAGGTCAAGGCCTTTACCTATGACGGCGATACACCGGTCAATGCCCGCAACGCTGTGCGCCTTTCCGGGCACATCGTCATCACCAATCCCGATATGCTGCACTCCGGCATATTGCCTCATCATACCAAATGGGTCAAGCTCTTTGAAAACCTGAAATATGTCGTCATTGACGAAATTCATGCCTATCGCGGCATCTTCGGTTCCAATCTAGCCAATGTCATCCGTAGGCTGAAGCGCATCTGTGCTTTTTACGGATCGCATCCGCAATTCATCTGCTGCTCGGCAACCATTGCGAATCCCGGAGAATTGGCCGCAAGGCTGACGGGTGAAAAATCTTTGTTGGTAGATAAAAGCGGCGCGCCGATGGGCACGCGGCACGTTATTTTCTACAACCCGCCGGTTGTCAACCGGCAATTGGGCATTCGCTCCGGCTCCGTTGCTTCTGCGCGGAAAATTGCCTCATCGTTGCTGCAAAACGATATTTATTCCATCACGTTTGCACGCAGCAGACTCAATGTGGAAGTGCTCACGACGTATCTCAAGCGCCTCGTGCGCGATGCGCTGGGCAATGACGACACCGTGCGCGGCTATCGCGGCGGCTATCTTCCGACCCTGCGTCGGGACATTGAACGCGGCTTGCGCGACGGTTCCGTCAAGGCCGTGGTTTCCACTAATGCGCTGGAACTGGGCATCGACATCGGTCAGCTCGAAGCCTGTGTGCTCTGCGGCTATCCCGGCTCAGTTGCCAGCACCTGGCAGCAGGCCGGGCGCGCCGGGCGAAGAAAATCAACGAGCGTCACCTTCCTGGTGGCCTCGTCTGCGCCGCAGGATCAGTATATCATCACGCATCCGGAGTATTTCTTCCAGCAGTCTCCGGAACACGCGCTGATTAACCCGGACAATCTCTATGTCATGCTCAACCACTTGAAGTGCGCTGCCTATGAACTGCCGTTTACGCAGGACGAGCTTTTCGGCGGCAACGAAGGCACACAGGATATGTTGCAATATCTGGAGGAAGAACACATCGTCCACCTCGTGAGCGGCAGGTACCATTGGATGGCGGAGGAGTTCCCTGCGTCCGATCTTTCCCTGCGTACAGCGCTGGACGAGAATTTCGTCATCATCGATATCACCAACCCCCAGCACCATGAGGTCATTGGGGAGATGGATCGTTTCACCGTGCCGATGTTGCTACATGACCGGGCGATTTACATCCATAACGCCACGCAGTATCAGGTCGAAAAGCTGGATTTTCAGCAGAAGCGCGCCTATATCAAGCAGGTGGATGTCGATTACTACACCGATGCAGATCTTTCCGTGTCGTTGCGTGTGCTGGATGAATTCAAAAACAAGGGCTGCCTGTCCTTTGGCGAGGTGCTGGTTTCGTCTTTGGTGACGATGTTCAAAAAGATGAAATTCGATACGCATGAGAACATCGGCTATGGCGAGGTCAACCTTCCGGAATTAGAGATGCACACCACGGCCGCTTGGATGACGCTGACCGACGAGCTGTTTGCCGGCATGGAAAAAGAGGATGCGCAGGGCGGCATGGCTGGCATTGCGCACGCGCTCTCGATGCTGGCGCCTCTCTACCTGATGTGTGCCAGCTGGGACATTCAGGTTCGCTACCATGTGCGCGACCCGTACACCGATCGTCCCACCCTTTATCTGTACGACAGCATCACGGGCGGCGTAGGTCTTGCCGACAAGGCCTATGACATGATGCCCGTGCTGCTACAACGTGCCAAGGAAACCATTGAAACCTGCCCGTGCAAAAACGGCTGCCCCTCCTGCATCGGCGTTCCGTCGGAGCATGGAAAGGAGGCCGCCGTAGAATTGCTGAGGAGAATGATCGATGAGCAATTTGCGGGATAGACTCAAGCGCATTTCTTCCGAGCGCAAGCAGGAGCAGCCAATCGCGCAGCCGCAGCAGAAACCGACCTGCGCAAGCCGTATCCATTTTGCGGAAGTTCCGGCTCAGACTTATTCGCCTGAAATCCTGATGCTGCTTGGCGGTGCGGATTTTGATGGGCTGCATCTTGCGCCGGAGGACTGGATCTTCATCGATACCGAAACCAACGGTCTCTCCGGCGGTGCCGGCACGATCGCCTTTGAAATCGGCGTCGGGGAGGTTCTGAACGGCCAGATGCGCATTACGCAATTCTGGATCCGCGATTACGATCAGGAAGAGGATATGCTCCACCGTTTGGACGCTCTGTTTCAAAACAAGAAGGCCATCGTTTCCTTCAACGGAAAGAGCTTTGATTTGCCTCTGCTCATCAGCCGATGCACGCTGAACCGAATCCGTCCTGCCTGGCAGAATCTTCCGCATCTGGATCTGCTGCACGCTGCGCGCCGCGTCTATAAATTGAGACTTAAAAGATGTTCACTCTCCGATTTGGAGGAACGCGTATTGGGCATTCGGCGGGAAGACGATATTCCCGGTTCGGAAATTCCTGCCCTCTGGCAGGAGTTCCTCAAAACAAAAAATGACGAAAAGCTGCTGAGCGTATTCGACCACAACCTTCAGGATGTGCAAAGCATGGCGGTGCTGCTGCGCACAATCTATGACGCACATCAGGAGCCCATGCAGCAGGTCTATATGGAAGATCTGTTTTCCGTCGGCAAGGTATATGACAGTGCAGGGCGTTATGACATTGCAGAAAGGTGCTATGTTTCCGTCGAAAATGGCGTCTGCCGCGGCATGGCGGGACGCGCGTTGACGCGCATCTATCGCCGTACCGAGCGAACCGCTGACGCGATTGCGCTATTGGAAGGCATGATCGCCTCGAATTCCGGCGGTATTTTCCCTTATGTCGAATTGGCAAAAATCTACGAGCACCGTCTGCGCCAACCGGAAAAGGCGTTGAGGTATACAGACCTTGCGCTGGCCAAGGCTGTTGACGCGCAGGATATACAGGATCTAACCCGGCGTCGCACTCGTTTGGCCGCACGCATCCGCAGAAAGGACGGAAAATAAATGGCAAAAGGAAATCTCCAGGCAAAAATCGGTTATATACTGCATATGTTCCGCATGGAATATAAGGCGTTTGATTTCTATGAAAAGGCCTATGCCAAGGGCTGCACACTGCCTGATCCGCTCGCGGCCTATGGTCTGATGCTGATGCGCCGCCAAGAATATGCCAAGGCAGTAGAAGTTCTCCGCCACGCACGAACGCTCAAGCTCAACCCGCAGCAGTGGTCCATCGTCTATCAAAATCTCGGCCTGGCTTATTGGAAGTTAGGCGAGGTTGACCGCGCGGTCGAAATCTATGAGAAGATATTTGAAAAGGTGCAGACCGTCAACATGTACAGTACGCTAGGCTTTTTGCTGATTGCGCAGGGCGATCAGACGGGCGATTATCAAAAGGCGCTGGATTTCAACCGCAAGGCCTATGATTATGACGATACCGACGCTTCTGTCGTGGATAATCTCGGCCAGGTGCTCTATCGCACCGGAGAGATCGAGAAGGCGGAGAAAATGTTTGAAAAGGCGCTCTCCATTAAACCCACGCAGTTTGATACGCTCTATTTCCTTTCCCGCATCCGCATTTCTCAGGATCGCGTTGAGGAGGCAAAAAAGATGCTCGATACAGCGCTGGACAAGACCTATTCCGTCTTCAACACAGTTCCCCGCGAAAACGCCATCGAACTTGCCCGCTCCATCGGCATGGATTTGAGCGTTTATGACGATATTCCGGCAGAAAACTAAATTTCGAAACCGCAAAAGCGCGCTTTTCACTTATTCCAATGCGTCAAATGCGAATCTTATTTTGATAGTGCGTCACCAGACGGTCAACCTCTCCGTTTTCGCTGAAAATAATGATGCGGTTATCGCAATCAATTCCACGTCCTCCTATCCGGATGATCTGCTTGGAAACCTTTCTGACAGGCATGCTGGGTGAGGGGGCTTTGCCGGAAAATCCCGCTGTTTCTTCCGCGCTTTGTCAGGAACTGAAACATCTGTCCCTTCCGATCGATTAGGGCATCCGCTACCGTGCATCCGAAACTTATTACGACGGCCTTCGCTTTGCCGCTGATTCGAAGATTCCCGGCTTGACCGACCTGACCGGCGGCATGGGTCTGCGCTTAGAAGAAGGCGGCGAAATTCGCGCACCCTCGCTTTCCTTTGTCAAGGACAAAGCAGTGTTCACTGCAGAACAGGAGGACTGCAGCCTCGCGTCGCACATCGGCCTGAACGGCGAATCCGCGATCCAGAAGCTCAACGGCCGCACCTATGCGTCCGGTCGGTACCGATATCTTTGAAATCATCGCATGCTGCGTCAATTTCGCAAACGGAACGCACATCCGCCTGGAAATCAATCCGAACGCAATGCTGATTTCCAAAGCCTCCACGCTGCCCAACGAGGGCGCATGCAGCTCCGAAGTGTTTGCGCTGAGCCGTTGACCGATGCAACGATCAAAGCCCTTTCCCGACTATCATCGGGAAAGGGCTTTTACTCATTAGAAATAGTCGGAAAAATAGGGCTTGTCGTGGTGGATCAGCAGCTCCAAAATCCTGACCCAATAGTATTCCATGTCCAACCGATTGTTGCGATAGAGGTAGGAGGGACGCTTGTAACCCATCAGCATCGTGGTCAGCGTCTGCACATCCAGCCGGATGACATTGATCGCCTGATCGTCGTCTACCTTTTCACAGAAGGTTTTTTCATCCTCCCACCAAATCATGAAGGTCCCGTTGTTCCATTCCGCCAGAGGGTCGGAAACTTGCAGGTAGATTTTCAGGTCTTCCGGCGTGTTTTGCCATCCGTATTGGAGAATAAACTCCCGAACATCCACAATGCGCGCCATCACATACGGCTCTATGGTTTCGGTAATTTCACTGTCTTCCAGCAAAAACGCCATCGGCTCGCCGGAATAATTCGCGCCACGCACTTCGGTAATCATGGAAAAGTGTGCGCTGATGTAGTTCCACAAGCCGTGCTGTGCTTCCAGGTTGAGATGAACCATCTCCTTGATGTGGAAAATCTCGTCCTCGATGTAATACACCACATATCCCAGCGGCTTGTGCTTTTCGCTGTAATAGATTGCGGCGATCATGTCGTCATTATCCCAGCGCCAATATTCATGCCAGGCCAACTCATTGCGAATCATAGCGCCATGACGCTGCACAACAAAGTATTCGTGCACATTTTTCAGATCTTCGTGCTCCAAATCCACACGCTCCACCATTCCCGGCACAGGATGCCGGTGCGGCAGCTGTGTATCCTTAATGGAGAAAGTCAGCTTATCTGACACGATCTCCCAGCCCATCTTGCGATAAAACGGAAAAGAGTAGGGGCAGAGGAAGGAAATAAACTGCCGCTCCGTCCGCATGTGCTCCAGGCATTTGGCCATCAGCTTGTGAATCAACCCCCGTCCGGCATATTCCGGATAGGTCGTCACCCCCGTGATGCCGCCCATCTTAACGATTTCGCCTTCCACATTGACTTCCATCGGATAGATCACGATCTGCGAGGCAAGATGTTCGTTATGAAACCACCCCAGCACATAACCCTCCGTCAGCATGGGCAGCTTTTCGCGCTTGATCTCCTCCTCAGACCAGCCGGTTTTCACCATTTCCGTCGTCGTAACCTGGAACGCATATCGCAGCAAGGCGTTAAACTGTTCCAGATCCAGTTCATCCAATCTTCTCATGTGGAATGTATCGTCCAGCTTCATCTTCGGATCTCCCTTTCAGAATCGGTCGTTTATCCATAGTGATTATACCATGCCCGAGCCATCCACGTCTCCCTATTTTTCTAAATGCGGAGGAGAGAGGACCTGCCGGATCGTCAAAATAACCAGAAAAAACCGGCTATCGTTTTTTCGATAACCGGTTCATGGTGGACCGCCAGGGACTCGAACCCTGGACACCCTGATTAAGAGTCAGGTGCTCTACCAACTGAG
>ENA-ORMN01001554-ORMN01001554.1-human-gut-metagenome-genome-assembly--contig:-NODE-1554-length-22165-cov-4.968024_pt1 | contig 22165 bp, 18 predicted proteins | sample MGYA00242102_ERZ508993 | MGnify/ENA primary metagenome ERZ508993 (study PRJEB26280, sample SAMEA2338770) | human gut metagenome | biome: human gut; feature: human-associated habitat; material: faeces...
CCGCTATGGTACTGTAATTATCCAGGTCCAGAAGAATTGCCGCCTGCGAGCTGATGCCCTCAATTGTCTGCACGCCTTCCGGCACGCTGACCGAATAATTGCTTCGGCTCAGATTCGTCGGCTCCGGCTTCTTGATCGGTTGGGTGGGCGGAGACGTTCGTGCACTTACGGTTACGGTCACGATGTACCCGCCCATGTTGTCGCCGCTTATTGTGTAGGTGTACTTTTCCGGAACTGCCTGCGTGGCGTCCGAAGCAATGTAATATACACGGTAAGAGATATTGTTTGCAGTGAACGACAGGGGCTTGCTGACCGTGGTCTTTTCTTTCAGGTAGGTGAGATACTCCTGAAGCGTCAGCGATCTCTGCTTCATGTAGGAAGCGTGCGCTACGCCTACGTACCGGAAGATGTTGCCCTTGTTTGTGGTTGCAGTCGTTCCACTGCCGGTCGTAGCGGTTGCGGTGGTGGGATACATCTGGATAAAGCCGTATTCCGCCGCATGGTCGTAGAACCACTGATACTTGTCCACGCCCTCAATGGAAGATCTCTTGTTGTCGGTGGAAGAATTGTAGTATTCGTAATACTCAAGACTCAGGGTTCTTCCCGAGAGGTAGATCGCCTCGGCGTTGCTTTCATATGCCCGGGCGATAATCAGGTTGTTGTCGCCGTTGCTCTGCTCATAGTAGGCATTGAACATCTGGTTGAAGGCATTGATGGTCTCCTGGGTTGCCGAAAGCGTGTTGGTTCCCATAATGGTGTAGAGGAAGCCGTTTGCATCTTTCGGACGGTTGGCGTCGCCGGAGATCAGAGTGACCGTCGGCGCCGCATTGGAGGGGTGGCTTTCATCCACGAGGATCAGATCTCCCATATACTGCTGGTTTTCTGTAAAGGTCGTGGAGGTGTAGCCCGCAGGCAGGCGGACGCTTGCGCCGGAGTTGTCTCCGTCGGAAGAATCATCCGGGACCTTGCCCTCCCGTACTTTGTAAACAATGCCGCTTACCATCATGACAAGAAGCGTGATTATAAGCAGTACGACCGTAATGCAAACCACATACACGGTGGTTCTTTTTTTGCTCTGCTGTGCGGCAGAACCACTGTTCAGAAAGTCAGATAGACTGTTCATAGGAAATCCTCCTCGTTTGATTTTTTTCCTGTGAGCGCTTATTTTGCGTCACGGATGGAAAAGTCCATGCGTCCCTTTTTGTCGAGACCCATATATTTTACTTTTACGGTGTCGCCAAGCTTGAGCACGTCCTCTACCTTGTCAATGCGGTGGTCGGCGATCTTGGAAATGTGCACCATTCCCTCCTTGCCGGGAGCGTATTCCACGAAGCAACCGAATTCCTTGATTCCGGTGACCTTGCCGGTGTACACGGCGCCGACTTCCGGCTCAAACACGATAGCGTCGATCATTGCCTTTGCGGCGGCGGCGCACTCACCGTTTGCGGCGGCGATGCAGATGGTTCCGTCATCCTCGATATCCACTTTGGCGCCCGATTCTGCCACGATCTTCTGAATGACCGAGCCGCCCTTGCCGATTACCTCACGGATCTTGTCGGGGTCGATCTTGAAAGTGGTCATCTTGGGAGCGTACTTGGAAACCTCGGCACGGGGAGCGGGAATTGCCTTGAGCAATACCTCGTCGATGATATAATCTCTGCCCCGGTGCGTCTGCGCCAAAGCGGCTTTGATAATTTCAGGGGTCAGACCGTCTACTTTCAGGTCCATCTGGATGGAGGTGATACCCTTGTGCGTACCGGCAACCTTGAAGTCCATATCGCCGTAGAAGTCCTCAAGTCCCTGGATGTCGAGCATGGTGTCCCAGCTTCCGTCATCAGCGGTAATCAGACCGCAGGAGATACCGGCAACCGGAGCCTTGATCGGCACACCGGCGTCCATCAGCGCAAGCGTGGAGCCGCAGACCGAACCCTGAGAGGTAGAGCCGTTGGAGGAAACCACGTCGGACACCAGACGGATGGCGTAGGGGAATTCCTCGGGGGAGGGGAGCACCGGGATCAGCGAGCGCTCTGCAAGCGCACCGTGACCGATCTCACGGCGTCCGGGGCTTCTGGTAGCCTTTGCTTCACCGGTGGAGAAGCCGGGCATATTGTAGTGGTGCATATAGCGCTTTTCGGTTTCGCTGTCGATACCGTCCAGCATCTGTGCTTCGGAGAGCATACCGAGGGTTGCGGCGGTCAGAACCTGCGTCTGTCCTCTGGTGAAGAGTCCCGAACCGTGGGCACGGGGCAGGATGCCGACTTCGCTTGCCAGCGGGCGGATCTGATCCATTCCTCTGCCGTCCACACGCTTCTTATCTACCAGCAACCAGCGGCGGACGATCTTTTTCTGGATCTTATAGATCAGTTCGTCCATCATGGAACCGATCTCGGGATATTCTTCGCTGAATTTTTCGATAATGGCGTCGGTGATCGGTACCACCTTTTCGTCACGGACGTTCTTGTCGTCGGTGTCAAGCGCTTCCATCATGTCCTTTTCGCAGAAAGCAAACACCTTGTCGAACATATCGTGATCCAGCTCGCAGGAGGGGTAAGCGAATTTCGGCTTGCCGATCTCGTCGATAATGGCGTTGATAAAGCCGAGCAGATCCTTGATTTCCCGGTGCGCCAGCATAATGGCGTCGAACATGGTGTCGTCGTCCACTTCGTTTGCGCCAGCCTCGATCATGACGACCTTTTCCATGGAAGCGGCAACCGTCAGCTGGAGGTCGCTCTTCTTCTGCTGTTCAGCGTCGGGGTTGACCACGAGCTTTCCGTCCACAAGTCCGATGAAAGCGCCGCCGATCGGTCCGTTCCACGGAATATCCGAAATGGCGAGAGCGCAAGAGGCGCCGATCATAGCGGTGATCTCAGGCGAGCAGTCGGGGTCTACCGACATGACCGTCAGCGTCAGGGCAACGTCGTTGCGCAGATCCTTCGGGAAAAGGGGACGAATGGGGCGGTCGATGACACGGGAGGTAAGAATTGCCTTTTCAGAGGGTTTGCCCTCACGCTTCAGGTAGCCGCCGGGAATTTTTCCCGCCGCATACATTCTTTCCTCATAGTCCACCGACAGGGGCAGAAAGTCGATTCCGTCACGGGGCTTTGCGGATGCGGTTGCACAGCAAAGGACCACCGTTTCGCCGTAGCGGACGAGAACCGAACCGTTTGCAAGACCGGCAAGCTTTCCGTGCTCGATAACGAGCGGGCGACCGGCGTAGGTGTATTTGAACACCTTGTAGTTTTTGAATTCCATGGGTGTGCTGATACTCTGTGACATAAAGTCCTCCAAAAAATTTATTGATACGATCTCACAGGGTTTAGCACTTAACAGCACGCCACCTCGCCGGGGACGTGGCGCACGATTAACTGCTAATCCGATGTGAGAGGGTTCCGATGGGAAGAAAAAGACCGAAAAATAAGAGTAGGGAGTGAGGAGTCGGGAAAACCCCACTCTTCACTCCGACAATTATTGCATTACTTTCTGAGGTTCAGCTTGTCGATGATCGCACGGTAGCGTTCGATATCGGTTTTCTGCAGGTAGTTCAGAAGGTTTCTTCTGTGACCAACCATTTTCAGAAGCCCACGACGGCTGTGATGGTCCTTGTGATTGGACTTGAGATGCTCGGTCAGGTTGTTGATCCTGTAGGTCAAAAGGGCAATCTGCACTTCGGGCGAACCGGTATCTCCCTCATGGGTAGCGTACTGCTCGATAATTGTCTGCTTTTCGTCTTTCAGCATTGTTTTTCACCTTTCTTTCTGAAATTTTTATCGGAAACACAGGCATCGGTGGGTGAAATGCCGGTAAACGGCCATAGATCCGAAACCCGAGTCAGCGATACATAATTCATTATACCATGACTTTTAATATTTGTAAAGGGATTTTAAAATATTTTTCGGATTTTTTATAAAAAATCGGTAGATTTTTCTTACAGGCGGGTCAGATAGCGCCGGATGAGGTCGGCGGAGCGTGCGGCGGCTCTCCTTACCATTTCGGGGTATTCCATTCCGGCGTCGCCGGTGGCGCTGTCCGAGACGGAGCGGATGACGGCGAAGGGGATCCGGTTGATGTAGCAGACCTGACCGATAGCGGCACCCTCCATTTCGCAGGCGATGGCGCCGAAGGTGTCCCGGATGAAAGCTTTCCGTGCGGGATCCGCAATGAACTGGTCGCCGGAAGCGATCACGCCGGAGAGCGTCCGGATCCCCGCTTCTGCGGCGGCAGAGGCAAGGGCAGCGTTGATCTTCTCCGACGCCGCAATTTCGATGACGTTGATCCCGGAGATCATCCCGACGGGATCGCCGACGGGGGAGGTATCCATGTCGTGCTGTACCACGGTAGAGGCAAGGGCGATATCCAGCTGACCGAGCCTGTCGGTAAGCGTGCCGGCGACGCCGGTGTTGAGGATCTGCCCCACGCCGAAGCGGAGAATCATGGTCTGGGCGCAGATGGCGGCAAAAACCTTGCCGACGCCGCATTTTGCGACCACGGCAGGCTGACCGTACAGCTCACCGGCGTAAAAGGAGATGCCGGCAATATCGGTTCTGGTGGCGTTTTTCATGTCGGCGTGCAGAGCTTCCACCTCTGTCTGCATCGCACCGATAATTCCTGTTGTCATGAGTAAAAAACCTTTCTCCCGGTTGGTTTCAGGGCTTCAGCAGCCCGGAGAGCGTTTCGTCCGGGCAGATGCGGATGGCAAATTTTTCGCCGCATTCCTCCACGAAAAGGAAGCAGGACTCGGCGGGCGCCACCTCGGGGCAGTAATTGAATTTCTTGTACTTCCCGGCGGCGATCTTCTTTTTGATCTCCTGCATTTTTGCGCTGTCACTGCGGCTGACCCATACCGCTTCTGTGATGCCCTGTACCGATATGCGGCAGACGGTCAGCCGTCCGCCCTTCCGCTGAAGCTCCGAAACGGTGAAATCCCTTTTGCCTCCCTCGCCCTCGGTCACCGCATAGACAAAGGTCTTTCCGATGTAGCGGGTCAGGATATAGATTGCCGCCGCAAGAAGCGCAACCCCGACCAGCTGGATGACCCAGCGACCGGTAATCTGTTGCATGACCGAGGTGAGCATGAACAGGATAAGCGCTCCTATCAGGAACAGCAGCACAAGGCGTGGCGCTTTTTTGTTGTTTTTCGGCGGAATGAATTCGTACATATTGCCTCCCCGGGAAGCCGTATGAAAACCGGTTTGAAAAACCACTTGCATTTATACGGCATCCGTGCTATAATATTGAAAGACCGGTCGTGTCTCCTTTTGGTTCTGACAGGACTTTTACGGCGACCGGCTTGTTTTCCGATACTATTATACCGAAAAGGAGTCATAATGTCAAGAGTTTCAAGAAGCTTTCGTATCGTGGGATGGGTCCTCCGTATCCTTCTCAGTCTGGCGATCGGTGCGGTGATCGGTCTTCTTTGCTGGAGACTGTTCGTTTCCACTTCGGTTCCCGCAAACGTAAAGACCATCGACGCAAACGAAAAGCTTTGCCGGGCTTACCGGGAGGCAGGGGGCGATCTGTATATGTTCAGCCAGAACCAGACCTCCATTACCCGCGGGGAAAAGAATGCGGGGTATTTTTCCACCGAGGACACCCGTATCATTCCGGACGCCAACCAGATTCAGATTCTGTTCCGCTACAACAACAGCACCATACGGTCGCTGACCGAGGACTATGCGCTGGAGGAAACGCCGGACCGGAGTGCGGAGCTTTTCGATACCAGCGTTCTGCTTGCCGTGGATCTGACACCGGAGGACGATTCGGACAACGACGGAAACGACCCGGAGAGCGTCCGTTTTGTCCGGTGCCGGGCAAAGGTGACGGCGTCTGCCGAAAAGCATATGTACAACTACCGCCGCCTGGTGTTTGATCTGGACGAGTGCGGCGAGGATCTGCGGGAGCTTCTGGACAACGGAACCCTGCTGGCGATCTATCTTGACGTGTACTACGTCGGCGATCTGGATTACGAGGATACGCCTTACGGCGTGCTCTGCCTGTACGATTACGGCGCCGAGACCGCAAAGGTGTCCATGACCGGCAAGGACAAAAAGGCGATCCGGAACGCCGGCTGAGCGCCGGAATACCGCCTGTACTCCGGGCGGTGAATGACAAAAGAAAGGATGCGGCATTTTCAGTTGCCTGGGAAATGCCGGAGCTGTACGGATGAAACTGCAAGCAAGCCCCGGAAATCCGGTTGTGGAGCCGGTCCGGGATGAGGATGTCTTTGAGGGGGCGGAGCGCCCGGTGCGCAGAATTGCCGCCATTCACGACCTTTCCTGCTTCGGGCGCTGTGCGCTGACGGTGGTGATCCCCACCCTGTCCGCCATGGGCAACCAGGTAGTGCCGGTTCCCACCGCCCTGCTGTCCACGCATACCGGGGGATTTTCCGGGATGTATTTCTGCGACCTTACCGATTCCATGACGCCGGTATTTGAGCATTTCGGGCGTCTGGGGCTGAAATTTGACGCCGTTTATACCGGCTTTCTCGGCAGTGATCGCCAGCTGGACGTGGTAGGGCGTTTTCTGGACCGCTTTGCCGACAGCGGCACCACCGTTATGGTGGACCCGGTGATGGGGGACGACGGAATTCTGTATTCCACCTATACCGAGGAACTGATGCGTGGCATGGCAGGGCTGTGCCGCCGGGCGGATATCATCACGCCGAACCTGACCGAGGCGTGCTTTCTCACCGGAATTCCCTATGAAGATACCGCCGCCATGGAGCCCGAGGAGCGGACGCTCTATACCGGGCGGCTGATCGGTGAGCTTTATTCGCTGACGGGCGCCGGACGGATCGTGATTACCGGCATCTGCGACGGTCCCGACCGTCTGCTGACCGTCGGAGCGGAGCAGGGAAAGGCGACCGTTTACGTCAAGGTCACACGGGTGCCGAAGAACTATCCCGGCACGGGCGATTTTTACGCATCGGTGCTTCTGGGCGCACTTCTGCGGGGCGACGGATTTGCCGGGAGCGTGGGCTACGCCTGCCGTATGACCCGCCGGGTAATGGCATACTCGGCAAAATTTGATACCCCTACCCGTGACGGCGTGGCGCTGGAGCGCTTCCTCGGTGAGTTGGCGGGGAGCGGGGAAGATCCGGAAAGAGAGAAAAACTGAAATGGAGCAGAAACGCTTTGTCAAAAACGACTGTGCCTTTACCTGCGTGCATTGCGGCGCCGAGGTACTTCCCATGGGAAAAAGCTCCCGCAACCATTGCCCGTTCTGTCTCTGGTCGCTCCACGTGGATATTCTGCCCGGCGACCGTGCCAATCCGTGCCGGGGCGAAATGGAGCCGATCCGTACCGAACCCGACGCACGCCGGGGCTTTATTATCATCCACCGGTGCCGGAAGTGCGGCGAGATCCACCGCAACCGTGCGGCGCTTGACGCCCGGGTCCAGCCGGACGACCGGAAGCTTCTCATCCGGCTGACTGCCGCCGGCAATTGAATTTTTCCGCCGGAGGGCACGTTTTCTGCCGCCGGCGCATATACTCAGTACAGCTTTTTGTACGGGGAGGACTTTTATGCTACTTCAGAGAAAGCGTTTCTGGGCACAGATCGACCTTGACTGCGCCCGGTATAATTATCAGAAAATCCGCCAAGCGCTGAAGCCGACCACCGCCCTTTGCTGTGTGGTCAAGGCGAACGCTTACGGGCACGGCGCCGTGGGAATGTCAAGGCTGTATCAGGAGCTGGGAGCCGACTGGTTTGCCGTTTCCAACATCGAGGAGGCGATGCAGCTTCGGCAGAACGGAATCGTAAAGCCGATCCTGATTCTCGGCTATACCTCTCCCGAATGTGCCGGAATGCTCGGCGCTCTCGGGCTGTCCCAGGCGGTGTTTTCGGAGGAATACGGAAAGGCGCTTGCCGCCCGTGCGGAAGAGGCGGGCGTGGCGGTGAAGATCCATATCAAGCTGGACTCCGGCATGGGGCGGCTGGGATTTCCCTGCAAGCACGGTGAGGAGGATCTGCCGCAGCTGGAAGCGGCAGCGGCGCTTTGCCGGGGCGAGTACCTGATCCCGGAGGGGGTCTTTACCCATTTTGCGGTTTCGGACGGCGGTGCGGCAGGGCAGGCGTATACCCGGGCGCAGTACCGTTCGTTCTGCCGTGCGGTGGATTACTTTGCCGACAACGGCGTTTCCTTTTCGGTCCGCCACTGTGCCAACAGCGCCGCCATTCTGGATTTTCCGGAGTATCAGATGGACATGGTGCGGGCGGGGATCGTGCTGTACGGGCTTTCCCCGTCGCAGGAAATGCAGGCATCGCCCGAGCTTTTGCCGGTGATGTCGCTTCATGCGGTGATCTCCCTGGTAAAGGAGATCGAGCCGGGTGACACCGTCAGCTACGGCTGTGTGTTCCGGGCAGACCGGAAAACCAGGATAGCCACCGTTCCGGTGGGGTATGCCGACGGCTATCTGCGCTCCAATTCGGAGGCGGGGATGTATATGCTGGTGCACGGCAAGCCGGCGCCGATCGTTGGACGGATCTGCATGGACCAGCTGATGCTGGACGTCACGCATATTCCGGACGTCCGGGCGGGCGACGCCGTAACGGTGATCGGCGCCGACGGGGACTGCCGGATCACGGCGGAGGACATTGCCGGGAGGAACGGCACCATTCCGTATGAGATCCTCTGCGCCGTGGGCGAACGTGTGCCGAGATTCTATCTGCAGGGCGGCAGGATCGCCTTTGTGAAGGACAGCATCGTGGAGGCGGGCGGTATCCCGGGAGACGCCTTTGCGCAGGAGATATTCCGCCCCGGAAATTAAAAAATAAGTATTGATAATATTCCCGAAGTGTGATATAATTTGCATAACGGAGAAAAGCCCGCTTTCCGGCAAAAACCGGGGCGGGCTTTTTGAACCGAACATACCGACAGGAGGAAAAAATGGAAGAAAGAACACAGAACACTGCACCGGTCCTGACCATCCGGAATCTGAGCAAGCATCTTGGCTCCCGGCTGATTCTTGACAATATCAATCTTGATGTGTACCCCGGTGAAATTTTCGGATTCCTCGGACCGAACGGCTCCGGTAAGACCACCACCATCAAGCTGATGCTGGGGCTTCTGCGCATGGAGCAGGGGGAGATCCGGATCTGCGGGCGCAACATCGTGACCGATTTTGAAGAAGCGGTAAAATCGGTGGGCGGTATCATTGAAAACCCCGAGATGTATAAATACCTGACCGGACGGCAGAATCTGGAGCAGTACGCCCGGATGTACGGCAACATTCCCAAGGAGCGCTTTGACGAGGTGATCCGTCTGGTCGGGCTTCAGACCCGGATTGACGACAAGATCTCCAAGTATTCGTTGGGTATGCGCCAGCGGCTGGGTCTTGCCCAGGCGATCCTGCACCGTCCGGCTCTGCTTGTGCTGGATGAGCCGACCAACGGACTGGATCCCGCCGGCATCAAGGATCTGCGGGATATTCTCAAGGAGCTGTGCCACCGGGAGGGCGTGGCGGTATTCGTTTCCAGCCACCTGCTTGCCGAGCTGGAACAGATGTGCGACCGTGTCGGCGTGATCGACCGGGGCAGAATGCTTGGCACCCATTCCATGGCGGAGCTTCAGAACACCTATGCCGACGGCAAGGAGCTTCTGGCGCTTTCGGTGGGCAATGCGCCTGCCGTGGCAGAGGAACTGCGGGCGGATTATCCTGACGTCCGTCTGGACGATTCCGACGATACCGTCCGGCTTCTGATCGAGCGGGCAAAAGTGCCCGATCTTGTCCGGCGGCTTGCCGGAGAGGGCGTGGATATTTATGAAGTCCATGTGATGAAAAAGACGCTGGAGACTGCATTCCTGGAGATCGTCGGCAACACAGGCAGTCACGAGGTGGGCACGGGCGGTTTTGCGCCTGCGCCGCAAAGCACGCAGGGGCAGGATCCCACCGACGATAATCTCAGCGGCAACAGCCGCCAGAGCGGAGAGGAGGACACGTTATGAACCGTCTTGTCCGGAATGAATCCATTAAAATTTACCGTCAGACCGGTTACCGGGTCCTGATTATCATTATCCTGGCACTTGCCCTGCTGATCCCGACCGGTTCTTTTGTAATCAACAAGATCACCGAAAGCGTTGACAGCAGTGTGAGTGCCGAGGGGCGCTACGATTCCCTGATCGAATGGGCAGAAGGCATGGAAAAAGAAGACGAGCCGGGAATGAAGGCGACCGGTGCCGTTTACCGTGCGCAGGCGGATGCCCTCCGGTTCTTTATCGACAACGACCTGGATACGAGCTGGAAATACAATTTGTATTATCAGCCCTACTCCTCCAAGCGGGAGGCGTATGCCCTGATCGGTATGCTTGCCGACGGAAAGGTCACCTACGCAGAGCTCCAGAATACCGGAAACGACTGGACGGTGCAGGAGTATATGAACTCCCGGGACGAAGAGCTTGTCCCCACCGAGCGGTATTATTACACGGATGGCGTGTATTATGAAGAGTATCCGGATGCATCCGCAGAACCGCTCCCGAACCTTGGCACCTATACCCGTGCGCAGTGGCAGCAGGAGTATGCGGAGCTTGGCAAAAAGCTTGAGGGCTATGAAAAGCAGATTCTGGATGCGTCTCCGAAGCTCATTCTGAAGAGCAAGCTGGACAGCGCTTCCCAGCAGGTTCTGCAAGCCGAGGAAAACCTGGCGACGGCAGAAGCGAACGTGAAGCTGGCGCAGGCGGAATACGACAAAAAGTCGGATGAAAACACGCTGTATCTGCTCCGGCTGGCAGAGTACAACCGGGACTGCGCCGCCGCAACCCGTGATTCTGCCAAAGAGGTGGAGTGGGCGTATCGTTTCCTGTATGAAAACGAGTGCTCGCCCGACAGCTGGCAGTACAATGCGGTGAACTCCTCGTATGCGGGGCTGGTTCTCGGCTATTACAACGGCATCGTCATCATGCCCAAGGAGGTATGGGAGCACGACGGCAGTGGCTGGTACGATTCCTACGAGGAATACCAGAAAGATTTTGAAAAGAAGGGGCAGGCACGGGAAGCGGCTCATGACGGCATGAAGATGATCCGCTATGCGCTGGAAAACGATTGCCCGCTGAGCGTGTTCCGCGGCGAAAAATCGGTAAAGGATACGCTGAAAAGTTCGCTGACCAGCATCATGAGCATGGTTACGATCTTTGCGATCGTTATGGCAGGCATGATGATTGCCAGCGAGCACACCGAGGGCACGATCCGGCTGTTGCTGATCCGCCCGAAAAAGCGGCATAAGATCATGACCTCCAAGATTCTTACCATGTTGCTCTACACCGTGGGACTTACGCTTGCGGCAGGGCTGATCCTCTCTGTGATGACGGTGATCTTCAACGGCTTCGGCGATCTGCTGACACCGGATCTGATGATAATGGGCGGAGAGGTGGTAGCGGTGCCCTTTATCGTGACCGCTCTCATCGTTTGCCTCTGCTCGCTGGCAACGGCGCTGTTGATGGCGTCGATCGCTCTGTTCTTCTCCACCGTTACCAAGCGCTCGGTGCTTTCGATCGCATTCCCGCTCATCATCATGAGTATGTTTACGGTGGTACAGCTGCTTTCGCTTACCTTTATGCAGTATCTGCCGATTCTGAAGTTTACGATCCTGCCGTACGTCAGCCTTTCGATGTTCCTTACGTCTCCACTGGCGGACAGCTACACCTATCAGATGACGCTTGCCACGCTGGGTCTGCCTTACGGTCTGATCATGATTCTGCTTCATACGGCGGTGTTCGTGGTGTTCACCTACGTGGCGTTCAACCGTCAGCAGATCAAGAACTGACAATCATCTGCAAAAATCTGCAAAATTCAGAAGAAAGGAACCGGTACCGGCTCCCCCCCCTGTGGCGGGGGGCGGGCGCCGTAGACGGTAAATATGACCTATCTTACCAGATTTCTGCGCTCGCAACTGGCGCTGTTCCGCCCCTTTATGTCGGGGCTTTCACTTGCCTCGGTGCGCAGTGGACAGGAAAAACTCGGGCGCCTGATGGCAAGCACCCATAAGGGGGACGTGAACTATCAGGATTTTGAGATCGGGGGCAAGGAATGTTCCCTTATCGTTCCGAAGGACGAGGTGGCGACCGGTATCGTGCTGTACCTTCACGGCGGCGGTTATACGGGTGGAAACCTGAGATATGCCAAGGGTTTTGGCACCATTCTTGCGGCGAAATGCGGCATCCGGGTGCTTTGCATGGCGTACCGACTGGCGCCGGAGGCGCCATACCCTGCCGCCCTGAACGATGCGCTGGACGCCTACGGGTATCTGATCTCCAACGGCTATGCCCCCTCGCAGATCCTTTTGTGCGGGGAAAGTGCCGGGGGAGGGCTGATCTATGCGCTCTGCCTGCGCCTGAAGGAAAAGGGCTGGACCCTGCCCGCAGGGCTGATTGCCATTTCTCCCTGGACCGACCTGACCGCCTCGGGCGATTCCTATACCGAGAACGTCAAAAAGGACCCCTCCATGACGGCGGAGCGGCTGAAATATTATGCCGACTGCTACGCCTACGGGGCGCAGGGAAGCGGAAAAAATATCTATCCGAAAACCAACCCCGACCCGGAGGATGACCGGCGTATCAAGCAGGATCCCGGAATGTCGCCTCTGTTTGGCGATCTGCGGCGGATGCCGCCCTCGCTGATTTTTGTGGGTGGGGACGAGATCATGCTGGACGATTCCCGCCTGATGTATCGGAAACTGATCGAAGCCGGGTGCCGGGCGGAGCTTGTGATCACACCCGATATGTGGCACGGCTACGTGCTGTACGGGCTGAAAGAAAACGAGGGGGATTTTGACCGCATCCGGCGCTTTGTCCGGGACCGTCTGCCGAATCAGAAAAAGCTTCGCTGGATGCTCCTTGACAATGCCGCCAAGATCTTTCCCGCCGCACGCAGGCGGGACTGGAGCAACGTGTTCCGTCTGTCGGCAACGCTTACCGAAAAGGTGGATACCGAAGTGCTCCGGTCGGCACTGGACGTTACGGTGCGGAGATTTCCGTCGATTGCCGTGCGGGTCAAAACCGGATTTTTCTGGTACTATCTGGAGGAGATTCCGGGTGCCCCCACCATTATGGAGGAAAAGCCGTACCCGCTGTCCCGGATGATCTTTGACGATATCCGGCAGTGCGCTTTCCGGGTGATCGTGTACGACCGCCGGATTGCCGTGGAGTTTTTTCATGCGCTGACCGACGGAAACGGGGGACTGGTGTTCCTGAAGACTTTGGTAGCAGAGTATCTGTATCAGAAATACGGTGTCAAGGTTCCGCAACGTGACGGCGTGCTGGATCGTCTGGAGGAGCCGGACGAGGCGGAAATGGAGGACAGCTTCTTCCGTTATGCCGGACCCCGGAGCGTCGGGCGTGCGGAATCGAATGCGTTCCGGATTACGGGCGTGCGGGAGCCGGACGGATTCAAGACCAATACCACCTTTATTCTGGATTCGGATGCGGTGGCGGCGGAGGCAAAGCGTCTCGGCGTTACGGTCACGGCATATTTTGCCGCCGCTCTGATCGTGGCGGTCATGCGGATCCAGGAGGAGCGGGTGCGCAACCCGAAGCACCGCAAGCCGGTGAAGATCCTGTTGCCGGTCAACCTGCGGAAGCTGTTTCCGTCCCGTACCCTGCGTAATTTCGTGCTGTATGTTACGCTGGGGGTGGATCCGAGGCTTGGATCGTATGAGTTTGAGGAGATCTGCCGGCTGGTATTCTGGCAGATGAAACAACAGATCACGCCCAAGGAGATGGCGGCACGCATTGCGGGAAACGTAAAGCATGAAAAGCGTATGATTCTGCGGATCATGCCGTTGTTTGTCAAAAATGCGGCGCTGAAGATCGGATTTCTGCTGGCTGGAGAAAGAAAATCCTGCTTCAGCTTTTCCAATCTCGGCGTGGTGCGGATGCCGGAGGAATTTATGCGCTACGTGACCCGGCTGGACTTCGTTCTGGGGGTTCAGGCAAGCGCTCCGTACAACACCTCGGCAATCACCTACGAGGGGAAGATCTATTTCAACATTATCCGCAACATCCGGGAGCCGGTGCTGGAGGGAGCGCTTTACAAGGTGTTCCGGGAGCTGGGGCTTCGGGTGATCGCCGAGGGAAATACAAGAGGAAATGCCCCCGGAGAGAAACAGGGAGGGAGATAAATGTACTGTATCAAATGCGGCGTGGAGCTGTCGCCGGGGCAAACGGTTTGCCCGGTGTGCGGCACCCGGGTGTATCATCCGGATATTCAGCCGGAAAATGCGGTTCCGGTGTATCCGAAAAAGGAATTTCAGCCGGAGGAATTCAACCGTCGGGGAATTCTGTTCGTCATTACCATTCTATCGTTTCTGACGCTGTTTCTGCCCCTTTTGTTTGAGCTGTCCCTGCGGCGGGGGATCGACTGGTCGGGCTACGTGGCAGGGGGCGTGCTCCTGTTTTACCTGACTTTTGTTCTGCCGCTCTGGTTCCGGCGGGCAAATCCGGTGATTTTCGTGCCGTGCGACTTTTTCGGCGTGCTTTTGTACCTGCTTTACATTGACCTGCACACGGGCGGGAAATGGTTTCTTTCGTTTGCCTTTCCGGTTGCGGGGACGCTGGGGCTTATCATAACGGCAATCGTTGCCCTGATGTACTACCTGCGCCGGGGCGTGCTTTACATTCTGGGCGGCGGACTGATTGCCCTGGGAGCGTGGACGGTGCTGATCGAATTTCTGATCTGGGTGACCTTCGGCGTCCGGGCAACCGTTTTCTGGTCGCTGTTCAGCCTGATTATCTTCTTTGTGCTCGGTATGATGCTTATCGTGATCGCTATGGTCAAACCGTTGCGTGATTCTCTCCACAAGGTGTTTTTTGTGGGGTGAGGTGGCGGCGGGGGAAACTTTTCTCCAGAAAAGTTTCCCCCGTTATCATCTCCCCCTCACACCAATTCAATCTCTGTGTACGGCAAACCGCAGGCACTCAGGATCTGTCCCTCACGTCGGTGGCAGGTAAAGAGCAGGATCTGTAAGCCATCGCCTGCAAGTTCCGCAAGCACCCGCAGGATCGCCTCGGTTCTCTTTTCGTCAAGCTGGCAAAGCGCCTCGTCCAAAATCAACGGCGGCAATTCTTTGCCGTATATCTGCTCGATCAGGGCAATCCGCAACAGAAGATACGCCATGTCCCGGGTCCCGCCGCTGAGAAGATCCGCCATCACCGGCGAGCCGTCCGCACTCAGCGCAATATCCAGCCGATCCCCGGTGTGCATCTCACGATACCGCCCGCCGGTCACCTTTTCCAGAAGCTCTCCCGCCCGGCGCCCGAGAAGCGGCGATATGTGCGACCGGATGTGCTCGTCTGCCCCGGTCAGCGTGCTGTGCGCCAGAACCAGCGCTTCGCAGATGTCGGTGGCTTCGGCAAGCTCTTCCCGCAAGGTCTCCACACGGTCGGCAAGCGCCACCGGATCCTCGCTCACCGTCAGAAGTTCCGTGCGGCGGTGAGCGCATTTCTGCCGCTCGCCGTCCAGAACCTCTGCCATCTGCCGGTACTTTTCCCGGTCGGCTCCGGCACGGCGGACCGTCTCCTCGTCGGCTTTTTCCGCCTCCCCGGAAACGGCGCCCCGCAGATCTTCCTCGTCATAACCTTTCAGACTGTCCCTCAGATCACGGACCGCCGGCTCCAGCCGGTTCTGCCGTGCAAGCGTAAATTCGTATTTGGAACAGAACACACTAAGCTCATCGTGAATTTTCCGGAACGCCGCCTGCCACCCCTGCTCCGGCAGAGAGTATCCGCACTCGGCAAGGCAGGTGCACAGGTCGGAATACGCCTTTTGACAGGACTGCTCCGCCGCCGTCAGCGCCTGACCGGCAAAATCCAGCTTTGTCTGCTGCTCCCGGAACCGTGAAAGCTCGTCGGCACACCCGGCAAGATAGCCGGCAAGCCCGCCCGACACCCCGTCGGGAAGATACGCCCGGCACAGCTTCCCGTACCCGGCACGGACGCCGGCTCGCCGCACGAACAGCAGAACCGCACCGGCAATGCCTGCCACGGCAATGCCCGCTCCCACATAGGAAAGCCACCCTGGCACGGCGGGAATCTGCCTGCCAAGCACCGCAAGGACCGCTCCCAGCACCGCCAAGGCGATACTTAAGGCGCCAAGGGTCGTAAACTTCTTTATCTTCCGTAAAAATCCGTTCTCCTGCCGCAGGACCGCCTCGGATCCGCCCTCCTTTTCCACCCGTTGTGCAACCTCCGCACGGGCGCTGGGCTGGCTTGCCAACGCCGCCTGCCGCTCATATTGCTCCCGGCAGGCGTCCTGCTTCTTTTCCTCTTCCGTCAAACGCTCTTTCCGGAAATTGATCGCATCCAGATACGCCCGGTCGGGAATCCGCTCGGTCTTCAGTGTCTCCGAGCAGAGCTTTTTCCGGTCTTCCTCCGCCTGCTTCAGATTTTTCTCGCTCTCGTGGAGCCGCTCAAACTGCCGCAGAAGCTGAATCCGGCTGGACTGCGTTTCGATCTCTGCCGCCCGGTCCCGGCGCTCCACCGCCTCCCGGTATCTCGCCGAAAGCTCCTCGTACCGCTCGTTCAGCTCCGAAAGCTCTCCGGCGTTCCGGCGGGCTTCCGCAAGCCTCTTTTCGGTTTCTTCCAGCTCCCGGGAAAGAGCTTCGATCCGCCCGCCGCTTCCGCTCTTCAACCGGAAATCCCGCCGGGCGGCGTCCAACTTTTTCAGCGCCTTTATCACGTCGGTATTTTCATCGGCGGCGGTCAGCATATTTCCGATGCGTTCGGCGACCCGATCCCCGCCAAGCTCGGTGCACGACTCCTGCCCGACCCCGCAGGTGCTCTCAAAGATCTCTCTTGAAACGCCGAGCAACGCTTCCCCCGGCACCTCGCCGGCAAAGACCTCCTGCCCGTCGTCACAGCAAAAGACCCGGACCGCTTCACTGTTTTTTCGCTCTCCGTGCCGGATAAAGCTACGCTCAATCCGGTATTCCTTACCGTCCTGCATAAGCCGGAGACTGCCGGCGGCACGGTGCCCGTCAAAGCTCACCGAGCGCTCCCGGTCGGTATTTCCCGCCGTTTTCCGGGGAAAACCGTAAAGCATGAATTTGATAAACAGATAGCAGGTGCTCTTGCCGCTCTCGTTTTCGCCGGCAATGAGATTCAACCCCTCTCCGGGCAGGATCTTCCGTCCCCGCAATCCGCCGAATTCCTCTATGTTCAGTTCCAGAAGCTTCATCTTTTTTCTCCTCTCACAGAATATCCCTGCCGTCCAGCGCCGAAAGACCGTACCGCAACGCCATGGTTGCCCGCCGCCGCACCTGCTCGTCCTCCGACGAAAGCAAAGGCAGAAGCCGCCGGTAAAATTCGCCCCGCACGGTAATGTCACGGCTCAGCTGTCCGCCGTCGGCACACGGAACCGTGTCGTCCTCCAGAAACAGCCCGTCCAGTCTGCCGCCGTAAAGCTCCCTTACCGTTCCCTCCGAGGGAACACACTCCCCCGCCGCCGTTCCGTACAGGCGCAGGCGCAGGGTCGTGCCGGGATTTTCCGCCGCACGGCTGACCGAAAGACCGATCCGCTCCAGCACCTCATCCCGGGTGGCACAGCCGCTGACGTTCAGCGAATCGCTGAGATAGGTCCGCTCAGAGAGGTTCCTCCGCTCGGTGCGTACCCTTCCATCCCCGGATATCTCCGCCAGAATCACGCCGCCCGGTCCCAACTCGTCAAAGCTTCTTCCCTCGCCGAATCCGCAGTACTGCACGACCGTGTTCCCTGCCCGGGTCTGCGGCGGCGGGTTGTGGATGTGCCCGAGTGCGGCATAGACAAAGCCAAAGCGAAGCAGATCCTGCTCCATGACCGGCGCATAGCGGGAGGCGGGAACGCCGTATTCCCCGTGGGCGCAAAGCAGGCGCAAAACGCCCGGCTCCTCCTGCGGCTCCGCCGCTTCCGCAAGCGGTCTGCGGGCAAGGGCATTTCCGGTAAAGGCATAGCCGTACACCGCCACCCCAAGCTCCTCAAAGTCAAAGCGCTGAAGCTCCTCGGAGGTAAACACGTACAGGTTTTCCGGCAGATCGGTTCTTTTATAGAACGACCCCGGCACATACGGATCGTGGTTGCCCGGCGCCACCACCACAGGGCATCCGGCGGCGCTCACCAGCCGGATCACCTCGGCGGCGGTCTCGGGGGTCACGACCGGAGTATCAAAAAGGTCTCCCGCAATGAGGATCAGATCGCACGCCTCCTGCCCGGCGCAGGCAAAGATCCTGCGCAAAAGCGCCCGCTGGCTCTCCCGCCTTGCCCCGGCAGTCCGGGCGCCGGCGTCCGCAAAGGCGCTGTCAAGATGAAGGTCTCCCGTATGTAACAGTTTCATATCGTTCCCTCCCGAAGTCCGGTCCGGCAGTCACCCAAATAGTCTGCACTGCCGTGTTATCTTTATTATATCATAAATATTTGTCTTTTTCAACATAAAATAAGCCAAACGCCCACCCGAAAAGCGCTTGGCTATGCAGAATATTCAATTGCACAAACCGGGATTGTCAGGTCACGCAAGCTGAAATTTGCCATAACGTTACTTTTGGCAGGAAATGATGAAAGCATTCTCAATTTCCTGAACCGTGTCTATTTTCATTACCGTTTTTGAAATCAAGGAAGTAATATTGTCTACCGTATCAGGGTAAACCCGAAGTTTTCTATTTCCCATATCAATATATTCACTTTGATTTTTATCAATTGATAAACAGAATTTTCCCCCGTCTTTAAGAATCGAGTCAACTTTTTCAATAACTTTTTGCTTATCTTCAAAGTGCATCATCGTCAAAGAAGAGTATATCACGTCATAAGTAAGAGTAAAGGGATGTTGCAAAAAATCCGCACATAAAAAATGGATATTGGAATAGGCTTTTAAGTTCACCTTTGCTCTTTCAATTGTTTTAGGAGAAATATCAATCCCCGTAAGTCGCAAACAGTGTGGAGCGACCTTTCCTGCAAGTCTTCCGGTACCAATTCCTATTTCAAGAACAGTTTTTTCTTTTCCAAGAGCCATAGAATCTATAAAAGCTTGCCCGTCCCACTTATTCATGTATTCTTGCAAAACAGGCGGATCCTGAAAGGCATCGTTGCCTTCGTCAATTAGCAAATCATAGTGCTTAACTATATTCATCATTTTTCCTCTTCAAATTCCGATCTGTCTTAATTATACCGCAAAACTGACAGAAGAACAATACCTCTGCCATGTTATTTTTAAATATTTCTCTTTTTCAACATAAAATAAGCCAAACGCCCACCTGAAAAGCGCTTGGCTATACAGAATATTCAATTGCACAAACCGGGATTGTCAGGTCACGCAAACCATAACAGGCGTACACTTTCCGCTGTTCGTATCGCTTTCGGTTACACGTTTTCTTTTCTGAAGGTAACAACAAATGCGCCCTTTATCTGTGCGGACGTTGCCATATAATCGTATGTTACAAGCTCCCAACCTTCAGAAGCTCTCTCATTTAACAGCTTATCCAGCATCGAAATGTCCCCTGCATTTGCTTTATCTGAAAACCATTTTGTGCTGACTGTTAAAATTTCTGTTTTGTAAATATACATAATTTGCCTCCTCCTTTTGAAAATGTTGTGATGTCAGGTGTTTTTCTTTTTTGTTTCCTTACCTGGCGCTACCCGATATGCGTGCTTTTCCATGACGCAATCCATTTCAGGTACCCGGACAAATCCTGATTTGTCGTTGCCTTATTATATCACAAAATCGGCAGAAGAACAATGCCTCTCTGCCGATTCTTGGAATTTTTATCCCTTTTTCAGTGTCTGCCGGTGGACCCGAAGCCTCCCACGCCCCGCACGGTATCGGAAAGCTCGTCCACTACCGTAAATTCGGCGCTCAGGAAAGGCGTAAACACGATCTGTGCGATCCGCTCTCCCGGCTCCACCACCTGCGGCTCCTTGCCGTGATTGTGAAGCGCCACCATGATTTCGCCCCGGTAATCGCTGTCGATCACCCCGACCTTGTTTGCCGGCGCCACGCCACGCTTGCAGGCAAGCCCGCTTCTGGCGTAGACCAGACCGACCAGACCCGCCGGGATCTCCATGGCAATGCCGGTGTGAACCAGCCGTGTTTCTCCGGGGGCAAGCGTAAACGCCTCCGGCTCGCAGGCGTACAGATCGGCGCCCGCCGCATATTCAGAGCCGTAAGTAGGGGTAACGGCGTTGGGATTCAGTTTCTTGATGTTCATCGGAAAGCTCATATTTTTTACCTTTCGTTTTTCGTATTCTGTTTCCGGTCGTCGCTGGGTCAACCCTCCCACAGCACCGGCTCGTCGGCGGAAAGGGATTTTTTTACGTCAAGGATCCGCTGATTGGAGGATCCACGGAACCGAAGATTGAGGTCTTTCTTTTCCTCCACAAATTCTCCGTCCACCAGAATATCAATGCACGCAAGCATCCGGTCGGTAACCGCCGCATCGCCAAGCCGATGCTCCCGCATCTGCTCCAACGTATAGCCGGAATAGCACCAGACCGTTTTCCCGGGGAAGGTTTTCCGGATGCGCTCCAGAAAAGGCGCCAGCACTACCTGATTGCACGGCTCAAACGGTTCCCCGCCGAGCAGAGACAGCCCCCGGATATAGTCCGGGGAAAGCGCCCGGATCAGCTCCTCCTCGGTTTCGGCGGTAAACGGCTGACCGTAGGAAAAATCCCACGCCTCCGCATTGAAACAGCCCTTGCAGTGATGCGTGCATCCGCTGACGAAAAGCGACACCCGGACGCCGGGACCGTTTGCCACGTCGTGGCGCTTTATGGTTGCATAATTCATATCTTTGCCTTACAGATGCAGCACTCTCGCTTTGATTTCCTTGGTCTTGCCCACGTTCCAGAAGTTTTCGCCCAGATATCCGCAGGTGCGGCGGGTCACGTTCATCCGCTTCTGGTCCTTGTTGTGGCACACCGGGCACTCCCACTCGTTGTTGTCGTTGATGAGAATCTCCCCGTCAAAGCCGCACACGTGGCAATAGTCGCTCTTGGTATTGAACTCGGCGTACTGAATGTTGTCGTAGATAAACTTGACGACCTCCTCCAGAGCGTCGAGATTGTGCCGCATATTCGGAATCTCCACGTAGGAGATAGCGCCGCCAGACGATATCGTCTGGAACTGGCTTTCAAAGGCGAACTTGCTGAAAGCGTCGATATGCTCCCGCACGTCCACGTGATAGGAGTTGGTGTAATAGCCCTTGTCGGTAACGTCCGGAATCTCGCCGAAGCGCTCCCGGTCGATCCGGGCAAAGCGATAGCACAGCGATTCCGCCGGCGTCCCGTACAGTCCGAAGCCCAGTCCGGTTTCGGCTTTCCACTCCTCGCATTTTTCCCGCATATGCTTCATGACCCGAAGCGCAAAATCCAATCCCTTGGGGTCGGTGTGCGAAACGCCGGTCATCAGCTTGGTCACCTCGTAAAGACCGATATAGCCGAGCGAAATGGTGGAATATCCGCCATGCAGGTACTTGTCGATCTTTTCGCCCTTTTCCAGGCGGGCGATCGCACCGTACTGCCAGTGCACGGGGCTGGTGTCGGAAAGCGTTCCCTCCAGCGCCTCGTGGCGACAGATCAGAGCACGCTTGCAGAGTGCCAGCCGCTCGTCAAAGAGCTTCCAGAAGATCTCCTCCTCGCCTCTTGCCAGAATTCCGATCTGCGGCAGGTTGATGCTCACCACGCCCTGATTGAAACGTCCCTCAAACTTGAAATTGCCGTTTTCGTCCTTCCACGGCGAAAGAAAGCTTCTGCACCCCATGCAGGAAAACACGTTGCCCTGATAGGTGGCGCGCATCTGCTTTGCCGAAATGTAGTCGGGATAAAGTCTCTTGGAGGAGCACTCGACCGCAAGCTTTGTGATGTAGTCGTATTTGCCGCCTTTGAGACAGTTGTGTTCGTCAAGCACGTATATGAGCTTGGGGAAAGCAGGCGTGACGTAAACGCCCTTTTCGTTTTTTATGCCTTCGAGACGCTGACGGAGAATTTCCTCCACTATCATGGCGTTCTCTTCCAGATACTCGTCGTCCTTGTCGAGGTTCAAAAACAGGGTGACAAAGGGCGACTGACCGTTTGTGGTCATCAAGGTGTTAATCTGATACTGTATGGTCTGAACGCCGCTTTTGAGCTCTTCCCTCAGGCGGGCGTCGATAAGCCTGTTCATGGTCTCGTCGTCGAGATGTCCGCCGGCTATGCCCGAAATCTGACGCGTTATTTTT
>ENA-ORMN01001562-ORMN01001562.1-human-gut-metagenome-genome-assembly--contig:-NODE-1562-length-22097-cov-5.159695_pt1 | contig 22097 bp, 16 predicted proteins | sample MGYA00242102_ERZ508993 | MGnify/ENA primary metagenome ERZ508993 (study PRJEB26280, sample SAMEA2338770) | human gut metagenome | biome: human gut; feature: human-associated habitat; material: faeces...
TTGTTTCTTCGGGTGACATTAACAATGGGAACGTGGAAATAAAAGAAATGATGAACTTTCTCGGTACGGTGTTCCAAGTGGAGTTAGGCGATTATTATGCCGCCTATATTGCCATGAAAGAACGGAAGAAAGACCGGACGGCATATCTTCATCATCTGATAGAAAGCCTTGTTAAGCGAATGAATGAAGATGATATAAAATAATCTCCTGTATTTCAATCTTGTAGAAGTACCATATTCACCCCAACATGGTACTTTCTTTTTATGGTAAAATATACTTAAGTATCTTGTCTGTTTTGCATGGATGGACCATGGGAAAAGGAGACGTTATGGAAGATTGCAGAAAAACGCCCGGACGCATATCGGAAAGCGAAATTGCCAAGCGTTTGCTTATGAAATATTTTGACGGAGTCGTTCTGGTAGACCTCTCCGACGGTGCGCTGATTCAGGTGAGCGATTTTCTGACCGGAAAGCTGAAAAACGTGCTTTCTCACGACAAGGTGCTGTACGAGGACCAGGTAAACGCTATCATCGACCGGAAAATCCCGGATGCGCACAGAAATGCGATGAAAGCCGGTATGTCGCTTGCCACGATCCGGGAGGAGCTGAAAAGTCATCCGACCTACAACGTGGATTTCCAGACGGCAATGAACGGGGACGGCGTCTGCGCCTACAAGCGCATCTGCTACGAATATCTGGATGAAAAAAAGGATCTGGTGATAGCGGTCTGCGAGGATACGTCCGACATCATCACCAACGAGATCGACCCGCTGACCGGGCTTTATAACTCCACCGGCTTTCACAACCGGGTGCAGAAATGGATTGCCGAAAACCCCGGGAGAAAGTATCGCATCGTGCGCTACAACATAGACCGGTTCAAGGATATCAACGGCATTTACGGGTATTCCATGGGCAACCGGCTGTTGCGGGACGTCGGCTATCATATGAAGCGGAACGACACGCAGGACAGCTTTTCCGCCCACCTCAATGCCGACCACTTTATCCGTTTCTGCTCGGACGATTCGCTGTCGCCGCAGGAATATTACGACGATTTCGTTTCCAGCTTTTCCGGCTATGCGCTGAAGATTCCGATCTCCATTCACGCCGGCGTGTACAATCTTTGCGAGCCGGACTGCAACTCCTTTACCATGAGCTATAAGGCGTTGCTTGCTCTGCAATTTGCCAAGGGCAGTTTTTCCAAGCACATCGTCTACTACGAAAAGGGGATGATGGGCGTGGAAATGGAGCACCAGGAGCTTTTGAAGGATGTGGACCGTGCCATTGAGAACGAGGAGTTTGAGGTATGGTTCCAGCCGCAGGTGGACTACCTGACGCATACGCTGACGGGGGCGGAAGCGCTGATCCGCTGGCGTCACCCCGAGCGGGGACTGATTCAGCCGGGGGTGTTTATCCCGCTTCTGGAGCACAGCGATTACATAACGGCGGTAGACCGCTACATGATCGACCGCACCTGTCGCTATATGCGGGAATGGATGGATAAAACGCCGGGGCTTCCCGTTATCGTCTCGGTCAATCTGTCGAGAAACGACATTTACGACCCTGGGTGCTGTGAAATGCTGAAAGAAATCATCGGAAAGTACAATATTCCGATTGAAAATCTGCGGCTGGAAATTACCGAAAGCGCCTGCGTGGACAATGCGGAAACGATCGTTTCTGTCATCAACCGACTTCGGGCGGAGGGCTTTATCACCGAAATGGACGATTTCGGCTCTGGCTACTCCTCGCTGAATTCGCTGAAGGATATTGACATTGATATCCTGAAACTCGATATGAAATTTCTTGCCGGCAACCGCAATACCGAAAAGAGCAAGATCATCATATCGTCCATGATCAATATGGCGTCTGCTCTCGGGTTGCCCGTGATTGCCGAGGGTGTGGAGACCAGGGAACAGGCGGCGATGCTGTTGGATTTCGGATGCCGGAATATGCAGGGCTATTATTTCAGCAGACCGGTTCCCGCTGACGAATATGAAAAAATACTTTTAAAGATTGCTTCCGCACAATAAAATTACGAGGTGAAAAATGAAAGAATTTCTTTCAGCGCTCCTTGCGGTTCTCCTTTTGATTTCGGTACTTGTCGCCTGCGATTCCCACCAGGACGTGGATGACGCCGGTTCCGGCAGTGTTTCTTCTGAGAACAAGGAAAAGGATACGACTGCGGAAGTCCCGGCAGAGGCGTACAAGAACATCACCTGCCGCAATATCATGAACTATCAGGGACTGTATTTCGGCGAGAACGGCAAAAACGACGTGTTGCGGGTTTCGTTGCCGAAAGAGTGGAGCATTGAGAGCGTAAACGGCTCCGCCTACCGGATCACCCGTGAGCAGACCGAGATCGGCGAGGTGGAGTACCGGAAGTATGAGCAGGCGGAGGAAAAAGACTGTCTGCTTCACAAGAATGAGAAAAGCGCAACCATTGCCGTGGATTCCTGCGTGGTGCACAACGACTCCCGCCTTTCCGGCTATGAAAGGCGCTTTGTGATCACCGATAAAAGCGCCGCCGGCAGTCGTGCGCTGGTCATCTCGGTGGACTATGCCGAGATGGACGAATTTTCTTCGATCAAGCTGATGGCAACCGCAGAGACGTCTGTGGTCAATACCGATGCGGGACTTGGCAAGCTGGCGCTGACCGGCGCCGCTGAAAACAAGGGGATCCTTGTCCTTGGAAACAGCTTTGTCAACTCGTCCGAAATCGGCAGAATTCTGAAAGGAATGTGTGCCAACGGCGGAAAGACCAATACGGTGCGGGCGATATCCAGAGGGTACGCCACCGTGAGCAAGACGTATTCCCAGGACGAAAGTATTCTGGCTGAGATAAAGGCAGGGCAGTGGGGAATCGTCTTTATGTGCGGCTTTTACAGCTCCGCCGATGCGCCCGCTTTGCAGGTGATTCTGGATGCGTGCAAGGCGTCCGGAACGAAGCTTGTGATCTTCCCGGCGCATAACGAAAAGTCGGACGTAATCAAATCGGCTGTTTCAAAATACGGAAACGACGTCGGATATCTCGACTGGAAAGGCGAGATCGACCGCTTTCTGAGCACCGGTATGGCGGGCACAAAGATGTATTACGAGGATGCGCACCTCCACAGCACGCCGCTTGCCGGCTTTGTGGGCGCTCATATGATCTACCGCCAGGTGTTTGGTGAATTGCCGCCCGAAATCTCCACTTCCGTGGTGACGACGGCGGAGGCAAGAACCGAGCTTGGAGATTATTACCTGAAAACCGCAAGCTTTGCGGTTTTGAAGGAAGAACAAATCTATCGTTTTTCGTAACGTTCTGTTACAAAAAATCCCCGTTGCCTTTTGGCAACGGGGATTTTTTAAGTTTGTTTTATTTTCCGAAAGCGCTGTTCCAGTCTTTCATAAAGCGCTCAATACCGTTGTCGGTCAGAGGGTGCCTGATCATCTGGAGAATGACCTTGTAGGGAACGGTGGCGATGTGCGCACCGCACTTGGCGGCGTCGGTAACGTCCTGCGGTCCCCGCACGCTGGCGGCAATGATCTCGGTCTTGATTCCGTGGATGTCGAAGATCTCCGCAATGTCCTCGATCACGTGCATACCGTTGTCCGAAATGTCGTCAAGCCGTCCGATAAAGGGGCTGACGTAAGTAGCGCCCGCCTTGGCGGCAAGCAGTGCCTGCGCCGGGCTGAAGATCAGGGTCACGTTGGTGTGGATGCCCTCGGCGGAAAGGATTTTGACCGCCTTGAGTCCCTCCAGCGTGATCGGGATCTTGATGACGATGTTCTTGTGGATCTTCGCCAGCTCCCGTGCCTCGGCAACCATGCCTGCGGCATCGGCGGCGACTACCTCTGCGCTGATCGGTCCGTCCACGATGGTGGTGATCTCCTTGATGACGTCCTCAAAGACCTTGCCCTCTTTGGCAATCAGCGAGGGGTTGGTGGTTACCCCGCAGATCACGCCAAGTTCGGCGGCACTGCGGATCTCGTCTACGTTTGCGGTATCAATGAAAAGTTTCATAGCAGTTCTCCTTGTGTTTCCATACGCCGGGCTGTCCGGCTTTCAACCGGACAGCCCGGATTTTTTGATGTTTTTTCTCAGAATACCCAGTCCTTATCCGAAAGGATCGGATCGGGGTTCGGGGACGCCGTAATAATGTCCCCCGCCTGGCAGGAGCAGAATTCGGACGCCGGTTTCTGATAAAGCTTGTTCTTCATTTGCGTTCCTCCCACTTTCATTTCAGGCAAGATATTTTGCCAGAGCCGTGCGCTGTTCGTCGGAATACGGGCTGTATACCTCGTATCCGTCCTCACTGCCCATTGTATAGCGGTAGCCGGTCACGTCGCCGTCAAACGGGACGTAGCTCCCGTCACGGAGAAGATAATTCTGCCCGTCACGGGCGTAAATGCGGTCGTTCCATGCGGCGTCGGCAACCTGCCGCACGCTCCGCTGATGCGCCGCCGGAGAATAGTCGGCATACAGAATTTCGGTGTTCTCCCCGTCGGAGATCCGGACGTACCCGATTGCGCTGTAAGAGAGCGTGTAGTTGGCGCTCCGGATGTTCACCACCGAACCGGCAAAGCCGTAAGCGGCGTCGGTAACGTCGTACCAGACCTCCGGGCAAGCCTCCACGTCCAGATAAGTACCCGTGGGGTAATGCTCCTCCGCCAGACGGTCCAGCGCCTCATGCGTGAACACTCCGGCAGTATGGAAATTCTCCCGGCTTCCGTCAAGATACGCCGTCGGCGTAATCAGCGTACCGATTGCAATCTCATACCTGTTTGCCAGGCTCCAGGCTTTCAGCACCTGATAGTCGTAGGCGTTCAGCTCGCTGATGTAGCGCAGACCCGTAGTCTCATACCGATCGGAGAAACGGACGGATGCACCGTAGCGGGTGCGGATCCGGACGTCGGTCGCCGCATCGGTATTGGAATAGGTCTTGCCGACAGACTCCACCGAGCCGAATTTCAGGGTAACCTCGTAGACCTGTCCGTGAGTAGCGTCCGGAACGGGGCAGAGGTCGGTGCCGTCAAGGGTCTGATACCAGGTTGTCGTTTCGCCGTTCAGACGGCAGGCAAGCCATCCGCCGGCGATCTGAATACCGGTCACCGCCTCAGAATCGCTGACATCCGCCTGCACCGCACCGGTGGCGATTCCCTCTTTCCAGAAGCACCGGGTAACCGTAAGCCCCTCGGCACTTCCCTCGTTGGCGACAATTCCGGCGCCGTCAATCGCACCGGCAAAATAGCTGTTTTTCAGGCTGACCGAGCCGGCGTCACTGACGTTACACCGACCGACGATACCGCCCGCATAGCCGGCAACACCGTCCGCACGGACGATATTTCCCGCCACGCCGCAGTCCTCGATCAGGACTTTCATCCCATAGACGCTTCCCGAATCGGTCCTGCCCCAACCGATCTGCCCGAGCACACCGCCCAGCGAGACCGAAAGAGCGCTTTCGGAAATGACGTTTCCGTAATTCATGCACCGCCGGACGGTAATCTCGGGTGTCTTTCCGGCATCCAGAGCATACGCCGTGGGAGAAGCGACGATACCGCCCGCCGCAGAATCCAGCGACGCCGGATTCGACAGCACCACGTCCCCAAGATTCTGACAATCGGCGATCGTCACGACAGGCGCCGCCTTGTAGTTGCTGAAAATACCGCCGACGTAAGCGTTCACGCTTTCCCCGGTCACCTTTCCCAGGTTTACGCAGGAGGTCAGCGTATAAATTTTGGTGTTCCGGAGAACGGCAACGATACCCGCAACGCCGTTTTCTCCTTTACCGCCGCCGGAGATTTCCCCGCTGTTGACACAGCGCAGAAATTCCGCCCCGGCATCGCACTTTCCGGAAATTCCGGCAACACATCCGCCGGAGGAATAAAGCTTTCCCGTGTTGGTACAGTCGGTAAGGCGAAGTATCCTGGCGCCCCAGTATCCGGTCATACCGCCGCAGCTGGAGCCGGTCGCCCGCAGAGCACCCTCGTTCCGGCAGGAAACAAAGCTTCCCGTCGCATTTCCGTGCCCTACCATTCCGCCGGTGTTGGCGCTTGACGTCTCGCCGGTCACGCTTCCCACATTTTTGCAGGAGGTCATGTTGAGCTTTGCCGTACTGCTGACCTGCCCGATCATCCCGCCGATACCGGCGCCCGAATTTCCGGAAACGCTTCCGTAATTGGCGCATCGGTCAAGCGTTGCGTCACAGGAAGAATCCGCCGCTTTCACAATGCCGATCATGCCGCCGGCAGTGGTTTTTACGGTATCATCATAAGCCGAAACTTTTCCGTAATTCTCGCAGTCCTCCATGACCAGCTTATACTGAAGATTGCCGCCGAGACCGCCCACTGCGCCGTGTCCCCGGATATCGCCGTGATTGACGCATCCGATCAGCGTCAGGGTATCGGCATAGTTCTTTCCGTTGCAGTCGCCGAAAAATCCGCCCGCATAGGTGCCCGAAACCGTGATATCCGCCCGGTTCGTAAGATTTTCAAACCTTCCGCCCTTTACCCAGATACCGACTGCTCCCACTCTCCTTGTACCGTTGATCGCACCGTCAAAGTTGAGGTTGCGCACGGTTCCGCCGAAGTTGTTGAACAGACCCGTCTTGCATCCCTCTCCGAAGGTGATCGTGTGACCGCATCCCTCCACAGTAACCCCGTAGGTATTCCCGACGGCGTCATAAGAGGTCAGCGTGATGTCATTGGCGATGATAAAATGATATTCCGCACCGCCGCTGTCATTTTTCACTGCCGTAAGGGTCTGTTGGTCGTAGATCAGATAATAATCCACACCCGATACGGTGATGTACCGTCCGAATTTTCCGCCGGAGCTGACCGCATATTCCTCACCGTCGTAGGTAAAACGATCCATACTACCGGGGGTGGTCCATTCTCCGGTCGGCGCCCCCTCCGTCGCCGCTACCCGGAAGAAATTCAGACTGAAAATTGCTGTTGCCAGAATCAGAACCAGACTAAGGGGGATTGTAACTGCCAGAATTTTCTTTTTCATTACGCATTCTCCTTATTGTTGTGAAAAGTCCTGCCGTGTCAGCAGTTGTGCAAGTTCGGGGGAGCCTGTCACCGCCACGCCCGCCGAACCCTGCCGGTAGGAGCCTCCGTCAACCGAAAGCACCTCTGCGCCCGCTTCCCTGCAAAGCAGGATTCCAGGCGCAATATCCCACAGATTCCGGGTGAACAGTACCGCACCGTCGGTGCGCCCTGCGGCAAGCGAGGCAAAGTCCATGCTCGCCGCACCGAACATCCGGATCTTGGAGACAAGGGGCGATACTCTTGCCATAATGGCAAACTGTTGTTCCCGCCGGGCGGGGTCGTCGTGCCGGAAATCGCCGAAAGACACAATGGCGCCGGAGAGCGGGCGGCGTGCCACCGTCAGCCGCTCCCCGTCACGGAATGCCCCAAGCGAATCGCCCGCCGTGAACATTTCGTTCCACACCGGGAAATACAGAGCGCTTACTGCACAGCGGTCGTCCTCAAAAAGAGCGCACTGCATTCCGTACACCGGGATTCCGTTTGCCATATTCACCGTGCCGTCGATCGGGTCAAGCACCCAGCATCTGCCACCAAGCGCCGCACCGGGTGCGGTCTCCTCTCCGAGAAAGCGGTCTGCCGGGAAACGGGCGTGAATCTGCTCCGCCACAAATCTTTCCACCGCAACGTCTGCGGCGCTGACCAGGTCAAAGCTGCCTTTCTGCGTGACCTTCTCACAGTTTCCGGCAAAGCATTTCCGGTACGCCTCCCGCAAGACCCATTCCGCAAAGGCAAGCTCCGCCGTCGGATATTTCCGGTGTATCATTTCAGGGTGTCCAGATATCTGCGGCAGTGAAGCACCCAGTCGGTCTGAATGATGTCAAAGTTATGCCGCACCATCCAGCCCCAGCCAAGCTCCGGGTCCTTCAGCGAGATATCGTCGGTGTGCCCGGCGCTGAGGACGGTACGGTAGTTGAACACGATTGCATTCACCCACAGCTTGCGCCCTTTTTCGTGCATCCGGTCGATATACGCCTCCGAAGCCAGCATACTTTCCTCGGTTTTGAACACGACCTCTGCGCCGAAATACCGGACGTTCCGGGATTCGATAAACTCCGAAGCGGTGTCCTCTTCGTAAAACACCGGCATATAGCAGACGTCCGGAGCGTATTGCTCCACCTCCAGGACCTCCCGCTTCCAGTTCTCTCCCCGGATATTGCTTTTCAGAATGACCTGATCGGACACGCCGACCCTGCGCACCACCTCCATGATCTGGGGCAGGCAGGTCCACGATTTGTCCACGTTGATATAGCACCGCCCTTTCAGGTGGCGGAGCGACTCCTCCAGCGTGCAGATCGGGAAATAGGTCAGGCTCTTGTCCGGCTGTACCAGCCGAAGCTCCCGGATCTCCTCGCTTTTCATCTGCGCCAGCGCATTCCTCGGCAGATTCAGACGGACCGGCTCGGTTCCCGGATGAAAGGTAAAGACCTCTCCGTCCGCACTCAGAGCGGCGTCCAGTTCAATGATGTCAGCGCCGTCCTTCAGCGCAATGTCAAAGGCGTCCAGTGTGTTTCCGAGAATATAGCCGCACTGCGCCACGCCCTGGTGGGCGGCGATCAGCGGCAGTTTACGATTTTCTTTCACAGCGCACCCTCCTTAACTCCACAGCCGCTCCCGGACGTCGCCGAAAGCAAGCAGTTCGGATTCCAGATCGTCTATCCGGGCAAGCGTGACCGTGTTCCAGCCGCACTCCCGTGCCGCCGCCGTGTTGGCGGGCGTGTCATCTACAAATACGCACTCGGCGGGGGTCTTGGCGTAAACGTCGGTAAACATCTCAAAGATCTTGTGCGACGGCTTCATCAGACCGACCTTGTAGGAGGCAATGCCGCCGTCCATCTGCGAAAAGAAGCTGCAGGTTTTCTGCATATGCTCAAAAGCGTCCGGATTGGTGTTGGAAAGGAAGTACAGCTCAAAGCCCGCACGGTGCAGTTTTTCAAGCAGTTTTGCGTTGCGCCCGGATTCCACGAGAATCCCGTCGCAGCCGTCGAGCAACCGACCGATCTCTTCCGCCTTATCGGGGTAGCGTGCCGTCAGCGCTTCTCTCGTCTGCCTGCGGCTGAAGATTCCCTCGTCCCCGTTTTTCCATTCCACGCCCTCAAATACCGCACGGTTCCACCATGCCGCATCCACGTCGGGTCCCAGAACCTTGCGAATATAGGGAATCGGGTTCCACTCCACCAGGACGTTTCCGATATCAAATACAAGTGTTTTTATCATTTTGGTTTGTTCTCCGTGATTCTTTTTCAGAGCTTCTCCGCACACGCAAGCAGTTTGGAGGTCAGTCCGTACATACCGAAGCAGAACGCATAACGGTCGATCGAATCCTTGATCTTGCGGATCACGTAAGCGTCCGCATCGGTGCCGATCTCCTCCAGGTTCCGGATCATTTTGTTCAGCTGTTCCTTGACCTCGGGAATCTCATAGGTATAGTGTCCGCAGATATCGAGAATCAATGCGGAGGTCTGCTCGTCTTTCAGCACGGTCGCCACATCGGCACCTGCCATATCGCCGACCACCCATTTTCTCCATCTCTCGCTCTTCACCGCATACTCGGTCATCACCCGGCGCAGGCAGGAGCGCTTTTCCGCCGGAACGTTTCTGCCCTCCATGTCGGCAAGCTCCAGGTATGCCCGGGTCTCCACCACGCCGAATTCGGGAGCGACGTTCATCGCCGTTACGTCCACCACCGGGTGCTCCAGAAGAATACTGTCACGCAGGTAGTCTCCGTTGTGCTCTTTCAGCCCCACGCCGTGCTTGCCGGCGCAAAGAGAGAGCGCCCGTGCGTTTTCGGTATTGTAGCTTCCCACGTTTTCGGTAAGACGGGTCAGGGTACCGGTCTGTCCCACCACGAATTCCGGCGGGTTCAGTCCCTTCTTCGCCAGCTCTGCGCAAAGCGCCTCCACAAAGTTTCCGAAAGCGTCGATCGAGGTAAGACCGCCGTTGGTCTCCTCGGTTCCCGCCTCATAGCCGATATGCGGCAGTCCCTTTTCCTTGCGGTAAGCCTCCAGACGGTCGATGATCGTCACCGTGCGCTCCAGCACGACGTCCAGCGGCACCACGCCGGTGATGTGCGGATCCTTGGTCGGGTCGATGTGAAGCAGGTCAAAGCCGCTCTCCATATCGTGGATATAGGAACGGATGCCGATCTCCATTGCCTCGTCGGTGGGAAGTGCCGCCCGGCGCTCCTCGTCTCTCTGCCACGGTCCGCCGTGGTCCCGGCAAAGGTAAAGCAGTCCGTTGAATCCGGCTTCCTCCTCCGCCGCCTTTACGTCGGCAACGAAGCGGTCCTGGTCCCAGCCGCAGACGTATCCGTGACCGAATTCATCCGAGTCCACCTGGTTCCGGCTGGCAATGAGCATGACGGGAAAATCTCTTTCCCCCGCAAGCTCGACCACCGCCCGGATCAGCTTTTTGGACATCGGTCCGATTCCGAGAAGCGAGAATTTTTCACCCTGCCGCTTCAGCTCCTGCGCCGCTTTCATCATCTGTGTAATGGTAATGCTGTTTTTCATTTTGATTGACCTTTCTGTTTTTCGGTTTTGATATGAATTTGAGTCTGTCGCTTTTTTCAGCGTTGCAGATAGTTTTTATAGGGAACCTTTTCAAGGCTCTTCAGCCCCGTCCATGCGCAGAATTCCGCCAGCTCCTCGCTGTAATTTCCGAGCACGACCGGGAAGTGATGCGGGAAGCCACGGGTCAGAATGGTATTGACCAGGTCAAGCGAAGAAACGCTCTCCCCATTCATCGTCAGACTGCCGAACCAGCCACGACTGCCGTAAAAGCTTTCCTTGGTGTCGCCGAGGAATCTTCCGCCGATAGTCAGCGATTCGTCCACCTCTCCGCTCAGGCGGAATACGGTAGCGTCGTTGGGGTCAAAGACCATGTCACGGGTCACGCCCGAGCAGGAGGTCACGCCCTTGCCGGGAATATGCGCCATGCCGTGGTAATTCACGCTCAGCTTGTAGCCGCCGCACTGGCAGAAGTGTGCCGCCGCCGGACCGCAGTGCCACAGAAGCACGGTGTCGTCTGCGGCGTCAAAGGCGGACATATCCATCAGCATGGTCGCCTCCCCGCCGCTGATATAGCGCAGGATCAGCATACTGACCGCACTCAGCACGTCGCCCTCGCACGCCATGACGGTTCCTTCGTCGTTCAGCTGACCGATGACCGAGCAGACCGAATACTTGAAATCATCCTGGAACTTGGGCCAACAGCTTACCGCTATGGCGTCGTAGTGATACCGGTCGATAAACTCCCGGTACGCCTTGTAGATGCGGGCGCTGACGGCAAGCGTTTCGTTTGCGTGCGGGTTCAGGATGCCGCAGGATTTATGTACCATATCCTCCACGATCGGTGCGATCTCCGCCTCGCTGTAAGAAAGCGCAAGGTCCTTGATCTCCGAATACTCGTGCAGGCGGTTGTAATAAAGCCCCTCAAAGCGCCGGTTCAGATTTCTTTCGTCGTCGTACAGGTCGTTGAAGCCGGGGGCAATGCCGCCCACCAGCGCCACTCTTGACTCCGCAAGATTCACGATAGCGTTGATCGCCCGCACTGTAATCGTCAGGCGGCGGACGAACTGCTCATCCTCCACGTCGCCGAAGAACCACTTCACCGGGATGTGGTAATCCCGCAGATAGTGGGCAATGATGCCGGCGTGCATATTGATGCTGCAAAAAGAATTAAAGGGAACCACACCGCTCTTCACGCCCTCCGGGATCGCCCAGAGTCCGATTCTGCCGCACTTGATCTTGGCAAAGACCGGTCCGACCTGACCCGGGGTGTAGGAGGTGTGCTGTACCATCAGGAAATCAATCTCCTGATCCTCCATCGCCTTGACCGCCCGGATCGCATCCTCACGGGTAATCACGGTTTCCGGATACACGGTAAGGTCAAAGTGCAGGGTCTGCGAAAGCTTTTTCATGCCCTCTGCACATCGTCTGAATGCTCCCTCTTTGTCGCCCGGAAAGCTGAGCTGACTGGTTCCTACCAATCCGATCTTACAGTTTCTCATAATCTTCCTTTCTTGTGAGTCCTACTCATCTTGTTTCTTCCCCCGCCCTTTGCGGGGAAAGTATTATATCATCAATTGATATAAATCAGGTTAAAAAATCTGCTCCGGCAGCGTTACCGTCCGAAATCCTTTCCGTACAGAGCGGCGCCGATCAGCGTCTGGTTGCCCTCGGGGTCGGACAGGGCAATGCCGATTTTCCGCCCGGGAATTTTTTCAAGACATTCGTTCAGGGACCGCTCGATGATCGGTTGCAGAACGTCAAAATCTCTCGTCACACTCCCCCCGAACACCAGAACGCCGGGGTCGAGAAGCTGGCAGAGCGCCGCCGCCGCAAAGCCGAGACGTTCGCCCGCATGACGGATGATTCCGGACGCCACCGGGTCCCCCGCCCGCATACGGCTGAAAACCTCCTTGCAGGAAAGCGGCTCTCCGTATCTTTCACTGGCAATGGCGCCGATTGCGGTGCCGGAGGCATACGCCTCTAGGCACCCACGGGAGCCGCAGGCGCATGGGCGCCCGCCCGGCTCCACTACGATATGTCCGAATTCTCCGGCGCAGAAATGCTCGCCCTCCGGCAGTCTGCCGTCGATGCAGATCCCGCATCCCACGCCGGTGCTGATCGTGATGTAAACCACCACCCGGTGCCCGGCGCCGCACCCCTGCCGGCTCTCGTAATACACGGCGGCGTCGGTGTCCTTGCGGAGGGTACACGGAAGCCCGAACTGCTCCCGCACGTATTGCAAAACCGGTTCGTTCCGGTACCCGAGCGTGGGGATCAGAATGATCTTTCCCTCCCGGGGATCCAGCGGTCCGGGGCTGGCAACGCCGACCGTCGCCATATCCTCCCACTTCAGACCGGCACCGTCGGCAAGCGCCCGGGTGCGCCGGTATATTTCCTGCACGAGCGCCTGACAGCTCCCGGCAGACCCGGTGGGAAAGGAATCCCGGCAAAGCATCTTCATTTCTCCGTCAAACAGGGCAACTGCCGTTTTGGTTCCCCCGATGTCCACGCCGATATGATAAGGCATTTTTTCCTCCGTCTTTCTCATTTCACTGCGGCGCACAAAGCCGTCAGCGTCATGTCTGCGCCCATGGCAATCGTTCCGGTGAGCGAAACGCCCGCCGGTCCCTGCCAGCCGGTAAAGCGGTAGCCCCCTTCGCAGACCACCGTAATTCTGACGTTTCCGTCCGTATCCACCTCGTATTTCAGCTCGGCAATCCCCTCGGTCGCTTTCAGCGTCAGGTTGCGCAGAGTTCCGTCGGCGGAGCTGCGGAAGCGGATTTCACTGCCGTCCGCCGCCTTCAGAATGATATCGCTTCCGGTCTGCTTGGTGGAAAACAGAACCGTTTTTGCCTCCAGTCCGTTGACCACGCCGCTCGCCCGGATGCCGTTCACACCCTCAAACGATTCGGAAAAGCTCTTGTCCGAGTTAATCTCGTTTCCGGAAACCGTGATATTCCGCCCCGAAACCAGACAGACAAAGAAGTCCGAATAGGTCACCTTGCCGATGCGGATGCGGTTGTCGCAGAAGTCCACGTCCCGGATTACGTTGTCCACACACACGAAGCCGGAATACGTCCGGCCGTACAGGGTGCCGGGCACCTGGCGGACAACCTGCGTTTCGGTGAGCGCCCCCGGTGTGTAAGAGGTGGACGCCACGTGGAGCAGGCGCTTGCAGGAGCCGTTTTCGATCGTAAATTCATTGTCCCGGATGGAGATGTAGCGGCAGCCCTGCTTTTCATAGCCGTAGGAGTAGATCACGTTGGTCGCAAGTCCGCCCTTGGTGGTTCCTTTGTAAACGACGTTGTTGTCGTGGCAGTTCATTTCTATCATGTATCCGGTCAGATATCCGCTGGAACGGTTGGATATGAACCGGTTGCCCTCAATTTTCATCTGCACCATTCCGGCAAAGCGGAGGGCGCAGTAATAGGGATTGTCAAAGACGTTGTCACAGACCTCAAATCCCGTCACGTTGGGGTATTTGTTCTGTCCGTGCTGTCCGATCGGGGTCATCTGATACCCGCTGATATCGCTCTTTCCGAAGTAACAGCCCCGTATTTCGGTATTCAGGCAGTAGTCGTATTCGCCCGGCTCGTAGGAAGAGGGAGGAATGGCGCCCGAGTGAGCGTATTCCACCTGGATCGTTTCCCGGGTGAGCACGATGTTCGCCTTGGAGCCTTTGACCTGGGACCGGATGGTGAATCCGGCAAACATACAGTCGATGACCTTCATGTTCCGTGCGCCGCAAAGCTGCATGGCGTGACCGTTGTAGGTGTCCTTGAAGATCACGTTTTCGACCAGGAGATTCTCCGCACCCGAAAATACGAGGGCGCAGGTTCCGGTCATATTTTTGCCCGCCTTGGGACCAAGCTGTTCGGTGTCGATCTGCCCGCCGCCCTCAATGGCACCGTTCAGGTCGATCATCCCTCCGATAATGGAAATATTCGAGGCGCCGTCGGCGCCCGAACCGGAGGGGTCGTGGTTCAGAATGAGATTGGAGTTGACAAGCATATGCCGGATAATGGCAAATTCGCCGTTCTTTACCCGCTGTGCCAGCTCCTTGGTATAGCCGTCCTTCACGTTTTCCACACGTCCCTCCAACATCAGAGAGATGTTTTCGTGCAGGATCAGCTGAGAGACGGGATATTCGCCCGCCGGGAAGTAGACCGTTCCGCCGGTCTCTTTGAGCGAGTCAATGGCGCTCTGTATCGCCTTGGTGTCGTCCTGCGTGCCGCTTCCGATCGCTCCGAAGAAGCGGACGTTCACACTCTTTTCGTCCGAAAATTTTTGCACCCGGACCTCCATGTCGTTTTCTCCCTTTACCGTTACGTCAAAGGTCGCTTCATTTCCCCAGAAGTCGTAAGCCGTTACCGTCGTTTCTCCTGCGCCGTAGCCGTACACAAGGATAGAATTTCCCTGCGTTCCCGGCACTGCGGCGGCAACCTTTTCGTCAGCGGTGGCAAAGCTTCTCGCAAACAGTCCGATCTCCCGGAAGGTAAAGGTCTTTCTGGCGATCGGATCGCCCGTCACCACCGCCTCAGTCGTACCGTCACCGGTAGCGGGCGGCTCCTGCTCCTCGTTGTGCCGGCACCCGACAAATGCAAGCAGGGCGAGTGCACACAAAAGAACGAAGATCAAACTTTTCCAAAATTTTTTCCGATGATTCCGCAAAACGCCGTCCTCTCTTTCCTTTTGTTTCTCCTCCGGAGAGTATCTCTCCTCCGGGCATGGACCCGGAGGAGAGGGGGGACCCGTCACAGGACGGGAGCATAACGCTTATTCTTCTTTCTTTTTCTTCTTTTTCACGATTGCCGTGCAGGCAACGGTACCGCCAACCAGTACCACAGCGGAGGAAAGTGCGATTGAGGAGCCGCAACCCTTCTTTTCTTCGGTTGCCTTGGTCTCTTCGGTCGTCTTCGGCGCTTCGGTTACCTTCGTGCCGGAATCGCCGGGCTTTTCGTTCTTGCTGTCGCCGGGCTTATTGTTGTTTTCTCTGCCGGGGTTGTTGTTTTCGTTTTCGTTGTCGTTGTCCTTGTCGCCGTCTTCGTCGCCGCCCTGATTTTCTTTCTCAAGCTCTGCCATTTCCTCGTTGGTCTTGCCAAGCTTGACAAGCTGGATCTCGTCAAAGATTATCACGCCGGGAACTTCGGTCTGGCAGTTGTACGGACCGCTCAGGAGCATCAGTTTAGAAATAGCGGTGATACCATACACGCCGGCAACCGGTTTGCCGTCAGCGCCCTTGGTGCTGGTGTAGCTGGTAAAGGGGGCGTATACCCAACCCTTGAAGCCTTCGGGATACTGGCTACGCTCGCCGTTCATCAGCGATTCATCGCAGAGCTTCCACTCATCACCCTCTAAGTAGTACACGTCGATCTTATGTCCTTCCACGATCGGCTCCACCGTGTTTCTGGTCCAGGACATTCCCTGAGCATAAGGAGACTGCAGGCGAACGCCGGTACCGGTAGTTGTTTTGCCATCGTTCAGGGTCACGCCGCTGATATCGACATAGTACAGAATACCGTCATACAGGCTCATATCCATTTCTTTGATGTTGACATAAGACTCACAGGTATTACTTCCAACCGTCATTTTCAATCCCTTGCCGGAAATACCGATACCATCCACAATCTCGTTGGTGCAACGACCGGTTGATGCCGGGGAGATTCTTCCCTCAATTTCCTCTTCATCAAAGGACACGATCGTTTTGGTAGCATAGGTTCCCTCGGTCAGAATCTTTGCAGGCAGAACGCTTGCAGGTTCTCCGGTTGCGCCTTCTTGTGCCATTGCGGGGATCATGGCAAGCATCATCCAGATTGCCAACAGTGCAGAAAATAGCTTCAGGTGTTTCATGATGTTTTCTCCTTTTTTCTCATTATTTTATTTTCACCGTGTCACTGCACGGTAAATTACTTGGACATATTTGCCACCAGTTTGTCAACATTGGTCTTCAGCAAACCCTTGTTCATTCCGTAATAGGAGGAGTAGCGGCTGTTTTCCATCTGTACCATCGTTCTCAGACACAGCGCAAAATCGCTCAGCGCCGCCGAGTAAATCCAACCGGTGTCGATCTTCATGTGGTCCACAACGATATCCAGCATCTGCGATACCGTGGAATCGCTCTGGTATTTCACCTTGAGCGCCACTTCAAACAGCTCCTGTCTGCATTTCAGGCTCTCCGAGAAGAAGCACTCCAGCGTAGCGCCCACCATGCCGATGCGATCCGCCGACACGGAGGAGGAAATGCAGAACACCGAGAACAGGTCGTGGCAGTAAGAATAATACTGCTCCTGATCGGCATCGTACTTCGGCATGGGAATGATGCCGTATTCCGACTTCATATCCCGCAACGTCGGATCCTCGCAGAGATCCAGGCGCAGGGTCGTGAACATGGCACGGTTTTCGGCAAACATCTTTGCCTGATCCTTCATCTCGCCGTCGTTTGCCTGATGCTTCAGCACCAGCGTTCCGTCCTCCTGCCAGAAGATCCGGTTGATCTTCTCCAGAGCGTTCGTGATCTTGGAAACGCTGATCTGCGGCTCCAGAACGTGTTCCTCGCTCTTGCCTACGATCGACAGATCAAACGCACTCCAGTACGGGTCCACGCCCAGCACGGGGTTGGTGACAAAGCCGAAGGTGTCCGCCTCGTCCTTCTTGCTGTTTGCGTTGTTGTCGGTGTAAAGGTCTTTTATCAGGCTGAGCTGATACTCAAAGGTCCAGTTGCCGTTCAGCACCGTGGTGTACAGATCGTCCACGTGGTGGTCGGCAACCATCTGCTTGTTGAAGAAGGTCGCAAAGGCAAACTTGATAAAGGAAAGCGATGCGTCACCGGTAACGGCGTACAGCGAATCGCCGACGGTCGCCTTGTCGTTGAAGTTCTGCGAATAGTAGGGTCGTGAAAGGTCCACGTGCGGAACGTCGTTCATCTTATAGAACATTCCCTCGGTCGCTTTCGCCATGGTGTGGTACATATTGTTCACCGCAATATCGTACATTTTGTCGCCGCTCATCTGGTCCCGCTGGAGCGCCTCCACCACGACCGTATAGCCTTCTTTTCCGCTTCCGGCGATCTTATGGTTCTGCAACTGGATGTTCAGCCGGCCTTCCACGTTGTGCTGGCGTTCAAACACCGCCGAGCTTACGTTGTCGGAAGAATCCTCGGACGCCACCGTAATCTCCCCGAAGTACCAGTCGAACTCACGGCTGACGATGTTGACCTCCGCCTTGCCGTAGTCCAGGTCCTGCGGAAGACCGTCCCGGTAGGGGCTGTCGGTGGTTGACACCGTTTTGCTTTCGTCCTCCTCGTCCCCCTTTCCTTTCTTTTTACATCCTGCCAGACAGCAGAACAACAGAGAAGCCGCCAAAAGAATTGAACCGAATTTTATGATTTTTTCTTTCAAAATCATCACTCCTTTCTTTGTTTTGTGATCTCGGATTTCTTCTGCGCATAAAAACAGATTTTCGCCCGTCTTTTTCCTGTCCTGCCAAAAAGCGGGAGAAATCGAATTTTTCAGATAATAGTATCATGGTTTGATATAATTGTGGAACGACTTACGGCTGGAACTTTCCATCTGCTAATATTATAAGTCATGTGCACAAAAAACACAATAGGTTTTTTGAAATTTTTAATTTTTCGTGAATAAGGCACATATTTCCGTCCGCTTTTTTAGGCAATAGAAAAAATTTGCCGTCCACTTATATCAAATAGACATTTATATCTTTCGATTTGATATAAATTCGGCAAAAAATTTTATCGGCGAAGAAAAGATTTTAAAAAATTTTGGAATTTCATTGACAAATATATCAATTTGTGATATATTGATATCAAACCCATCGGACAAAAAATCCACGAAAGCGAGGACTCCATGATCTCCGGAGCACTGAATATTTCATCCATACGCCAGAACAACCTGAAAACCCTGTATTACGCCATTTACAAATACGGTCCGGTCTCCAAGCGGGAGCTGCAATCTATCACCTCCCTGAGCTGGGGATCCATTTCCACCATGGTGGAGGAGCTGGAAAATCAACATTATATTATAGAGACCGGAAAAATCGAGGGGAACATGGGGCGCAAGGCGGCGAAATTCAAGGTCAACACCTTCGGGCACTACATACTCGGCATCGATCTGAACGTCACCGGCATCACCGCCGTTGCCACCGATTTTTACGGCAACATTCAGAAGCAACTGACCGCCCCCATTCCGCTTTTGCGCTACGATACGGTGATCGAGACGCTGTTTGCGCTCACCGACAACCTGATCGAAAACGAATGTCAGAACGGCACTATCCACGGCATCGGCATTGCCGTACAGGGCAGTGTGGATACCCAGCACGGGATCTCGGTCTACTTTCCGCAGATCCGGGACTGGAACAACGTCCGCCTGGCAGAGCTTTTCGAGCGTCGCTACGGCATCCCCACCTTTCTCAAGCACGACCCGGACTGTCTCATGGTTGCCGAAAAGACGATCGGAAGCGCCCGGGAAAAGCTGATTAACCGCAACGCCGCTTTCATCCGTCTTGACAAAGGTATCGGTCTTTCGCTTTCTATCAACAACGACATCAGCACCAACCACTACGCCAGTGAATTCGGGCACATCTGCGTAGACTACAACGGTCCGAAGTGCTATTGCGGCGCCAACGGCTGTCTGGAGGAATACGCCTCCGCCGACGGCATCATGCGGCGCTATTACGACCTGTCCCAGTCGCCCTACGACCCCAATATCAACTTCAAAATCCTTGCCATGAAAGCGCTGGAGGGCGACGAGGTCTGCATCCGGGTATTCCGGGATCTCAGCCACTACCTCGGCACCGCCCTGAGCACGCTTGTCAATATCCTCCCCATCGACGTCATCATCATCTACGGCGAGCTGACGCAGGTGCGGGACACCTTTGATCTGAACATGAAAAAAGCCCTGCACGACCACACCTACGGCAACAAGCCGGTGGAGGTCATTTACTCCGGGCTTGACCTGCGGGCGCCCGCCACCGGCGCCGCTATCTGGATTTCCGAAATTATCATTCACGAAATGAAATTCAATGAATTACAGGAAAGGAAACTACCATGACGCAAGCAGATTTCCGGCAAAAGATCGACCTTGGCGGAACCTTTGGCTTCCGCACCCCCGGCAGGGAGTACGCTCCCATAACCGTTCCCTCCTCCTACCGGTGCGTGGGAAAGGCGGAATTTCTGAAAGAATTTTCGTTCGCCCCCGTCCGGAACAAGACCGTCCTGCTGACCGCAGAGGGCATCAACTACGAGGGACGGCTGACGCTGAACGGAAAATTTCTCGGCACCACCCTGCCCTACTGCCACTACTCCTTTGACGTCACCGACGTTATCGGGGAGCAAAACACCCTGCAGATCGAGGTCGAGGACCTCCACGCCCCCTACGGGCTGACCGACGGCTGGTGCTGTTGCGGCGGCATCATCCGGGCGATCTATCTTGAGATCCTGCCCGCCGTTTACCTGGAGGATTTCCGCTTCCGCACGCAGTTCAACGGGGATTTTTCCACCGCCACCGTCACAATTTCCGGCGACGTCAGCCAAAAAAACGACGGCTGTGCGCTCCGGGCAGAGCTTTTCCTTGACGGAGAAAAGATCGCAACGGCGCAGGGCGCCCCCGAAGGCTTCTCTTTCCCGGTAGACTCGCCCCGGCTGTGGTCCCCGGACTCGCCCACGCTTTACCGCCTTGTCGTATCGCTGGTGCGGGGGGATGAGATCCTGGACGTCCGGGAATCCATGGTGGGCTTCAAGTCGCTGGTGATGGACGACCGGAAATTCTACCTCAACGGCAAGCCGTTCTTCTTTGTCGGCGTATGCCGGCACGACCTCGCCCCCGGCGAAAAGGGGCAGACCATGACCGACGAGGAGATCGAAAGCGATCTGCGCATGATCAAAGACCTCGGCGCCAACTTTGTCCGCCTGGTGCACTATCCGCACGACCGCCGGGTGATAGATGCCGCCGACCGGCTGGGACTTCTGGTCTCGGAGGAATCCGGGCTGTGGTGGTCCGACCTGACCCGGCAGACGCTGGTGGAGGGCGCCCTGGAGGTGCTGAAGCGCACGATCATCCGGGACCGCAACCACGTATCGGTCGCTTTCTGGATGGGCTTCAACGAATGTGTCTTTACCCAGGATTTTCTGAACCGCTCGGTCGAGGTATGCCGGCGGTACGATCCCGACCGTTACGTGTCGGGTGCCAACTGTATGTGCCCCGAAATGACCGTTCCCATGTTCGCAGAGGCGGATATTGATTTTTACACCTTCCACCCCTACGGCAACAACACGAACTCGGTCAGCGCCGGCACCAACTCCCCGAAAGGGCGCCCGGTGAACATCGACGAGATCTTCCGGGCGTTTCAGGGAAAGCCGCTCATCTTCACCGAATGGGGCGGCTGGAACGTCACCGACAACCCCGCACTTTTCCTGCGCTTCTGCGACCGCATGAAGCGGGCAAAGGAAGCGGGACAGCTTGCCGGTATGCTGTACTGGGCGTTTGCCGACATGGTGGAGCTGAACCGTGACGACGACGCCTGCCACGACGGCGTACAGATCGAGGGGCTGGTCACCATGGACAGACGTCCCAAGGTCAACTACTACGCTTACCGGGAGTTCATCTCCACGCTGAACAAGCCTGCGCCACGGCAGGAATCCATGACCCTGCACACCCACGCTGATACTTCCGGTCACCGGACGCTTCCGGTGGCGCTTCCCTGCGACGACGAGGCGCAGAAAGCCGCATGGGAGAGGGCGTTGCAGGACGCAATCCCCATGGGCGGCGGGTTCCGCAACCGTTGCAAGCGCAGGTTTTCAAAGGGACCGGTTCTGCCCCGCCCCCTGTCGCATATGGAAAGTCTGAATTTCAACGCCCGGCAAAAGCCGATCGTTGTAAATCCGGCAGCTCCGGAATACACGGCGACGGTCACAGACGGAAAATGCAGTCGCATCTGGCTACTCGGCAATGCCCTTTTCACGGCAGGCTACCCGGTCAACGGCAACTACGGCGAGGTCTGCGGCGCACTTACGCTCACCTATGAAAGCGGAAAGACCGACGTGCGTCCGTTGCGGAATGGCATCGAGCTTCTGACGCCTTTCACGACCTTTGGCTCTTCCTTTATCGACCCGAAGTCGCCCCGGCTGATTCCCGCCGTGGATTTTTCCTACAACAAAAATTTTGAGAATTACCGGATTTACGTCCTGCCGATATCGGCAGAACATGAGGTTGCCCTGCGCTCAATCACCCTCTCAGTCTCCGGCGAAAACTGCATCCTCCTGTATGGCATCTGCACCGAAGAAGTCTGATGTGAGGGGAAGGTGGGGGGAAACGGGGAAAACTTTTCTGAAGAAAAGTTTTTCCCGTGCCCCTTTCAAAAGACTTTGAGCAAGGGATAGGGATATGGGTTGCCGGGAAGTTTTACCGTTGCGGAAGTGTGGTGCAGGGGTTGGTGCGCTCGACGTGTGAAGATCCCGACCTGCGGTCGCCCTCCGGGTTCGACTCCGGGCTGTCGCCCTCCGCTCAGGATGACACGTAGGGGCGGGGTTATGCTATTTCAATGCGGG
>ENA-ORMN01001564-ORMN01001564.1-human-gut-metagenome-genome-assembly--contig:-NODE-1564-length-22065-cov-4.338619_pt1 | contig 22065 bp, 24 predicted proteins | sample MGYA00242102_ERZ508993 | MGnify/ENA primary metagenome ERZ508993 (study PRJEB26280, sample SAMEA2338770) | human gut metagenome | biome: human gut; feature: human-associated habitat; material: faeces...
GAGATATAAATTTTTGGATGATAAGAACAAAAAAAGGCTATTTTTTTAATGAATACATAGAGAATAATTATGTAGCATTGGGATGGAATATAATAGATTTAAATATGGAAATCAATTCAATGAAAAATGAACAGATTGAAATACTTAAAGAAAATATAAAAAATATATATGGAGATAAAAGGCCGGGTCAAGCAATTAGTAAATGTAAAAAATTCATATATAATTTAAAAATAGGCGATATTGTTATGATTCCAGGAGTGCAAGATAATAAAATAGCATTTGCTGAAGTTGGCGAATATTATGAGCAGAATAATTTAAACGAAGATGATGAAATTGATGTAATAACAAAAATAGATATGGAAAATATTCCATTATATAGTGTTAAATGCCCATATAAAAAAAGACGTAAAATTAAAATCATTAAGATAGTCAATTATACTAATCTACATGTTAAATTGTTAAAAGTATTATCATCATATCAGGGAATTTGTAATTTAAATGAATATGGAAAATATATATTAGATACGATATATCCTATATATTATTGGAGAGAAGCTTATTCTTTTCAAATGCATATAAATACAAGTAAACCAATAGATTTAACTTCAATAACAAAAGTAATGAGCTGCGTAGATTGCTATATGAAAAGGGTTGTTGGTGAGAATGAATTATCAATTATGCTTAATTTGAATTCAAAAGGTGTAATTTCTTTTACATCGGGGAAAAGAAATTTAGATAAGGCATATGATGCAAAGAAAGATGAGCAAAACTATAGAAATAAAGGTAAAATGTCTAAAGCGGTAGCAGGCATTGTAGGACTATATATAGTAATTAGTGGTGGACAAATAGGTAATATAAAGGTTCCAAATCCAATAGATTTATATAAACAAATCAAAACAGTTGGAGTAGAAGTAGAACAAGAAAAGATAAATTTAGAGAATCAAAAAATGGATTTGGAAAATAAGAAAATCGAAAATTATGATAATAAATTAAGATTATACAAGGAAATGAAAGAATGTGGCATATTGGATGATGAAATTCAAAGTTATTTAGAAGAATTACAAGAGTATGGTGCAAATTTATTGATGGGAAATGATGAAGATTAATAAACGAAAGGAGAATGCCTGATGTTTATTTATGGAATTAGTATATTTATTTTGATATTTATAGTTGTGAGAACATTTGTTATACAGTTTGTATGTAAATTTTGTAATGTTGAAAATTTGTTTAAAACAAAAGGACATTCGATTTGCGTTAATGCTATTACAAATGTAGTTACGATAGTATTTTCATTATTGGGGTATATGGTTTTGGTAAAAATGGGAGTATAATTGTGCATAGGGATATGAATTAATATATTTATGATAAATTAAAAGCATCGACATTAAATAGTCGATGCTTTTATTATGCTAGAAAGGAGCTGATTGCATGTCATTAACAGCAAAACAGAAGCGGTTCTGTGATGAATACCTTATAGACCTTAATGCCACGCAGGCGGCTATTAGGGCAGGATATTCAGAAAAAACAGCGTATAGAACAGGAGCAGACAACCTCAGAAAACCTCAGATTGAAGAATATATAGCAAAGAGACAAAAAGAGCTATCAAGGAGTACAGAGATAACCCAGGAGAGAGTTATCAAGGAACTTGCCTTGATAGCTTTTTCTAATAATGCTGATTATGCACATGTGGTTGAAAAGAAGATGAAAGCAGAAGTAGATGGAGCACTTGTGGATGTGTTGGATGAAGATGGTAAACCTGTTATGTATAGAACAGTAGAGCCGGTACTTACGGAAGAACTTACAGAGGAACAGAAGAGGGCACTTGCTGTTATCAAGAAGGGTAGAGATGGATTAGAAGTTAAGTCCTGTGACAAGGTTAAGGCCTTAGAGCTTCTTGGCAAGCATTTAGGTATATTCACAGACAAGATAGAAGCCAATGTAAACGATACAACCAGGAGTGAATTACAGGAGCTTCTTGCACAGCGTAAAGCAAGGGGTGAGCCAGATGCTTCTAAGTAATAAGTACTGGGATTACATAGACACACCTGCAAGAGCAGAGTTCTTAGAGGGTTCAACTGCCTCCGGAAAGACAACAACAGTAGCTGTTAAGTTCATTATGAATGTAGCTGAATCAGATATGAAGCTGCATGTTATAGCTGGTAATACGACAGGTGTTATTGAGAAGAATATCATAAACGCAGATATGGGTTTGCTTCAGATATTTCCCAATCTGGAATATTGCGGTAATGGTGATAAAGAAAATAAACTTCCGCATATTAAATTCAAAACTGGCAGCAGTACCAAGATAATATATATTCTCGGTTACGATAATGCCAGCAAGTGGAAGAATGCTTTAGGTTCGCAGTTTGGATGTGTATGGGTAGATGAGTGCAACACAGCAAATATAGACTTCATACGAGAGATATTTGGACGTTCTGAATACTTTGTAGGTACGCTTAATCCCGATGCACCTACATTACCTATATATTCAGAGTACATCAATCACGCAAGACCGATTGATAAATACAAGTCAGATGTACCGGAAGAAATCTGGAAAGATATTAATGCTTGTGAACCCATTAAAGGCTGGGTATATTGGTTCTTTAATATGACCGATAACATATCCATGACGCCTGAAAAGATAGAGCAGAAGAAAAATAGTTATCCTCCGGGGACTAAAATATATAAAAATAAGATATTGGGATTAAGAGGTAAGGCCACGGGTCTTGTCTTTTGTAATTTCTGCCGACGACATGTTATTACAAAGGAACAGGCCAAATCTTATATTAGGCAGGAATGCGATAATACGCAGACAGAATGGTTTACAATATATACAAGCGGGCTTGATACAGCGTATTCAAGCAAGAGTCCGGATACTATAGCAATGTCCTTTGTAGGCATAACAAACAAAGGAAAATGTATTGTACTTGCTGAAAAAACATATAATAATGCGGCTCTTGATGTGCCTATAGCACCTTCTGATACAGTAAGGAATTATGTTGATTTCTTAGAGCGTAACAGAAAAGAATGGGGAGGCATGGCAAAAAATGTATTTGTTGATTCTGCTGATCAGGCAACAATAAAAGAGCTTGTAAAATATAAACGTGAGCATCCAGACTGCAGGTATTTATTTAATGCTGCATATAAAGCAATGACAATAGTAGACAGAATTAATTTACAGCTTGGCTGGATGTCATTTAATGATGAGAAAGGTAAGGAACCTGATTTTTATGTAGTTGATACATGTACAAATTATATGGGAGAACTGCAGGTATACAGTTGGCTTGAAGATAAAGACTGTACGCCGGAGGATGGGAATGACCACATGGTAAATAGTGTGCAGTACGCTTGGATTCCATACAGTGACAAGATAGGAGTGTAGAGAGGTGAATATATTTAATTCTATGGCAGATAAGATAAGACAGGGAATAAGAACATGGCTTAGGATACAGCCAGCACAGATAGGAAGCATACAGCTTAATGAAGTCCTTGATTATGAAGCAAATGCAATAAAAAACAGAATATGGTACAGAGGCGAGAGCGAGGAACTATCACAGCTGTATTCACAACTCAATGGGGATAAGACAAGATTTTGGGCGGCAAAATGTACTCCAGGAATGGAGATAAGGAAGATACATGTTGGAATTCCATCTATGATTGTAGACATGCTTGCTGGTATTGTAGTAGGCGATATGAATATTGTTGATGCTGGCAGCAGACAGCAGGAGTGGAACGCTATAGCAGATGATAATAAATTTAAGGAGCTTGTAAAAGAAGCGATAACAGAGACTCTTTATATTGGAGATGGAGCATTCAAAGTATCTTTTGATACGTTGTTGAGTCGATATCCGATAATCGAGTTTTATCCCGGAGATATGATAGATGTAATTCGTCAGAGAGGTAGAATCAAGGAGATAGTATTTAAAACTGTGTATGTGAGCAACAGACAGGAATATGTGCTTTTAGAGCATTACGGTCATGGATATATTGCATATGAGCTCACAAAGAACGGCAGAGAATACAACATCGATGCAGTTCCAGAGCTTGCAGGATTGAAAAATGTAACATGGAATGACAACTTTATGCTTGCGGTTCCACTTATGTTTTACAAGTCAGCAAAATTCAAAGGCAGAGGAAAGAGTATATTTGACAGTAAAATTGATAATTTTGACGCACTTGACGAGGCTTGGTCACAGTGGATGGAGGCACTAAGGTTAAATAAGACAAAAGAATATATTCCTGAGAGTATGCTTCCGAGAGACCCGGATACAGGTGCGGTATTAAAGCCTAATGCGTTTGATAATGCTTATATACAAGTAGAGACTTCAATGGCAGAAAAGGCAGCACCCAAAATTGAGCGGGAGCAAAGCAATATACCTCATGAGAGTTATCTTGCAACTTATATTACGGCTCTCGATTTGTGCCTGCAGGGAATAATGAGTCCTTCAACGCTAGGTATTGATGTAAAGAAACTTGATAATGCTGATGCACAAAGAGAAAAGGAAAAAGCGACGCTTTATACACGCAATAATATAGTGGAGCAGTTGCAGGAGGTTTTACCTGAGCTTGTAAATACAGTATTCAGAGCAGTTGATACATATAATAAAACAGTAATAAAAGATATTGATGTAGATGTGACATTTGGTGAATATGCAAATCCGTCTTTTGAATCACAGGTTGAGACAGTCAGTAAGGCAAAGCAGGGCGGTATTATGAGCATAGAGGCATCTGTTGATGAGCTGTATGGAGATACCAAGGATGACAAATGGAAGCAGGAAGAGATAGCACGTATCAAGATGGAACAGGGAATTTCACAAGTGGAAGAACCAGGCATTAATATGCAGGCTGATGAGTTTTCAGTTCAGGCGGACTGATTGAGGTAATTTATGGAACTTAACACGGATTATGACATAGAGAAAGCCTTTAGAGCCATAGAAGATGAGCTTATATCGTCAATGATACGAAATCTTGACGGACACAGGGCAGAAGAGACAGAGCTTGGTTATAATTGGTCACAATGGCAGGTTGAACAGCTTAAAGCATTGGAAAAATATAAAGCCGACAACAAAAAGCGTTTCCAAAGTAAGTTCAGTGATATAAATGGTTCAATTGATGCAATGATATTTACGGCAAGGCAGACGGGCGGTACAGAGCAGGAGCAGAAGATATTAAGAGCAATTAAAAAAGGACTTAAAGCATCTAAAGTGTCACAGGGCACTGAGGGTGCTTTTTTCAAATTAAATACCAGGAAGTTAGATGCACTTATAAAAGCTACAAAGGCGGATTTTGCCAAAGCTGAACATTCTATGCTAAGAATGTCGGAGGATAAATACCGGCAGATAATATTCAATGCTCAGGTGTATGCGAATACGGGTGCAGGAACATATGAGAAGGCAGTTGATATGGCTACAAGAGATTTTCTTAAAGCTGGTATCAACTGTATTGAATATGCGAATGGTGCAAGGCATACAGTAAAAGATTATGCCAGAATGGCTATTCAGACAGCCAGCAAGCGTGCATATCTAACTGGAGAAGGCGAAATGAGACAATCATGGGGAATTAGTACAGTTATTATGAATAAGCGTGCTAATGCCTGTCCTAAATGTCTTCCGTTTGTTGGAAAGATTCTCATAGATGATGTGTGGAGTGGAGGTAAGGCATCTGATGGTCCTTATCCACTTATGTCTTCTGCTATGGCAGCAGGGCTTTACCATCCTAACTGTAAAGACATACATACAACATACTTTCCAGAGCTGGATGAAGAGCCAGACGGCAAGTTTACAAAGAAAGAACTGGAAAAGGTAAAGGAAGATTACAGACAGGACCAGAAACAGCAATATGCTGGCAGAATGGTGGAGCAGTTTGACAGGTTGTCGAAGTATTCACTGGATTCGGATAATAAGAAAATGTATGAGGTAAGGAAGGAACAGTGGGAGAATGTTTCAAAAGAATATGAGAGGGGATATATAGATAATAATTCTCAGAGAATAGGAACGAATAAAATAGACCTAGACTATATTAATTCCAAAGATTATGCGGATAAATATATGAAGATTAGCAAAGATATGGAATTAAATAATGTAATATATAGTAAATCAATGGATATATTGAGAAGTAATAACAGTAGTGATACTGAGGGATTATGTGTGATAAGCGTTTCTAATAGACAGGTGTTGCTTAATGTAAGGGGAAAGCCTGATGCAATAGGTGTTGAACTAAATAAGAAGCAAATGTCTATAATAAATAAGCACAAAAATGATATAATAGGAATACATAATCATCCAACAAATTTATTACCTAATGGAAGTGATTTTGTTGCTGCTGGGGCAAGAGGATATCAATATGGAATAGTAGTAACACATGATGGAAGAATATATAAATATTCCGTAGGAGATAAACCATTTTTACCTTATTTGTTAGATAACAGGATTGACAAATATTGTTCAAAAGAATACAATTTAAATATTAAAGAGGCTTATGAAAAAGCACTTAATGAGTTTAGAAAGGAGTATGGTATATCATGGCAGGAAATAGAATAAGATGTTATTTGGATGTTGTGATACATCATCCGGATTGGACAATAGAAGATTTTGAAAAAGAAGAAGAAAGGCTTAAAGAAGAAAGTGATAAACTTACGGATTGGCCAGAAATAAAATAATCAGTTTTGTAGCCACCAGTCGAGAGATTGGTGGTATTTTTATACCCAATTTTAAGAAAGTGAGGATTTAGAAATGAAGGATTATATTGGAGTAAAAGTGGTGACAGCAGAGCCAATGAGTAGGGGCAAATATAATGAATACAGAGGATGGAAGATACCAAGTGACGAGAATCCAGAAGATGAAGGCTATCATATAAGATATCCTGATGGATATGAAAGTTGGTGTCCTAAGAAACAATTTAATGAAGCGTATAGAAAATGTGACAATATGACATTTGGAATTGCTATTGAGGCCATGAAAAAAGGTAATAAGGTAGCAAGAAGAGGTTGGAACGGAAAAGGAATGTTTGTTGTATATCAGAAAGCATATCCGAATGGAATCCCCTGCAATAAGCAAACAGCGGAAGCATGGGGGTTAAACGAAGGCGATTTGTTTATATGTAACCCATATTTTCAGATAAAAAATGTGGATGGTTCACATTCAATGTGGGTTCCAAGTATTAACGATTGTCTCGCTGAAGATTGGATTATATTAGAATAGTCCAAAGTTGCACCAGTGCAACACAATTTAATATTAGTTATTAAGCACACATGGCAATACGCTGTGGGTGTTATTTTTATGCCCAAAACTTAATGGCACTAAACTTTAGGAAAATGCCGACGGGCGGTAAACGGAAGAAAGGAGACAATGTGGAGATGAGATTACCTTTAAATCTTCAGTTCTTCGCAGAAAGCGGAGAAGGCGGCAGTGAGCAGAGCAATCAGCACAATGACAATAATCAGCAGTCGGCCGGAGTTGATTATAACAAATTGCAGGAGATGATAGATACTGCAACTGCCAAAAAGGAAAACGCTGTAATTAAAGACTACTTTGTTCAGCAGGGATTATCTGAAAATGAGCTTCATCAGGCAATCGCAGCATACAAAAAGAGCAAAGAGCAGCAGTCGGAACAGCAGCAGAACGCCAATACAGAGCTTCAGAACGAAGTTGCGGCAGCAAAAAATGAAGCAAAGCAGTCACAGATAGAGCTTGTAGCTACAATGACGGCGGTAACTCTTGGCGTAGATGCAAAAACAATTCCATATCTTGTTAAAATGGCAGATTTTAGCAAAGCTGTCGGTAATGATGGAAAAATATCAGAGGACAGCATTAAGGCTGCACTTGAGCAGGTCCTTAAAGATGTGCCGGCATTAAAACCAACACAGGGAGCAAATAGCGGATTTCAGTTAGGAGCTCCGGGAGGTAACAATAATAACCAGGCAAATGAAGATGCTCTTAAAAGAGCCTTCGGATTATAAGAAAGCGAGGAAAAACAATGGCAGTATATGAATATGCAGAAACATTTACACAGCTTTTACAGCAGAAATATGCGAAAGAGTTGTGTTCGGATGATTTAACAAAGTCTAACCCACAGGTAACATTTATCAATGCACAGACAATCAAGTTGCCAAGAATGGCGGTAAGCGGTTATAAGGACCATACAAGAACACCGGGATTCAACGCCGGAACATTATCAAACGATTGGGAGCCAAAGAAGTTATCACACGATAGAGATGTTGAATTCTTCATTGATCCAATGGATATTGATGAGACCAATTTAACATTATCGGTTGCCAATATTCAGAATACGTTTGAGACTGAACAGGCCATCCCCGAAAAAGATTGTTACAGATTTTCAAAACTGTATTCAGAACTTAGCACACATAAGGCGGGCAATATTAATACAACAGCTATTACAGCAGCAAATTTTCTTGATGTATTTGATGATCTTATGGAATCTATGGATGAGGCTGGAGTTCCTGAAGAGGGAAGAATTCTTTATCTTACACCTAAGATGATGAAGATTGCTAAAAAAGCAGATGGGATTCAGAGAACAATTGATGTCAGCGGTAGTTCCAATGTTGTTAATCGCAAGGTTCACAGTCTTGATGATGTAATCCTTAAATCTGTACCATCGGCAAGAATGAAGACAGCATATGATTTTACAGAAGGCTGTAAACCGGCTGGTTCAGCTAAGCAGATTAATATGATTCTTATTCATACATCTTGCGTAGTTTGCCGTGATAAGTACAGCTACATCAAGCTCTTCACACCGGGAACAGATTCAAGGACAGCAGATGGCTACCTTTATCAGAATCGTTGTTATGGCGACCTTTTCTTACTTGAGAAAAAGGCAGATGGCTGTTCTATGAATGTAGATTCAGAGTAAGGAGGCAGAACATGAGAGCAATAAAAGCAAATAAGGAATATGCAATATCAGAATCAGAAAAGAAACGATATATTGAAGATGGCTATGATATTGTTGATGATAAGGGCAATATTATAGCTTATGGAAGAGGCAAGACTGTTCCATATGAGAAGTATAAGAAGGTACTTGATGAACTTAATGCACTCAAGGCAGAAAAGACAGAAACAGTTGATTTAACAGCTATGACAGTTGAAGAATTAATCGCATATGCAAAAGACAATAATATAGACATAGGACAGGCATCAACACAGGAAGGCATTTTAAAGAAGATTAAAGCTTCCAGGGAAGCGTGAGCCTATGGTATATGCAAGCAAAGAACAATATTTGAGTGAGCATAACATTATTCCGGATGAGCAGATAATTAAAAGGTTAAAGCAGGCGAGCCGTCATATCGACTCGCTTACTTTCAATCGTATAGTTGCGAGAGGCTTTGAAGGTCTGACAGAGTTCCAGCAGGCAATAATCATAGATGCGTGTTGTGATATGGCCGATTTTGAGTATGAGAATGAAGATATGATTAATTGTGTCTTGCAGAACTATGCTGTAAATGGAGTATCTATGCAGTTTGGCAGCAGCTGGAATGTTCTTGTACAGAATGGAATTGCCATAAAGCGGGACATATATCAGTTGCTTTGTCAGACGGGACTCTGTAGTCTTTTGTTGGGGGTGTAAGCATTTGAAATATCCATGTTTAGTATTAAAGAGCATGTGTAAGACAGAAATACACCTCGAGATAACGCAGGAAGGCAGGAACGTTTATGGAGAACCTCTTGAACCTGTTATATGGGATGGTTTATGCAACTATCAGGATAGCGGCAAGACAGTATTAACAGCAGAAAAGGTACTTATACAGCTTGAAGGTTGTGCCTTAATACCGGGGGATATTGCACCGGAGCTTCCTGTTATTACTAAAGGTGATATAAAGGTGTTCGGTGTAACAAGGCATATATACAAGGGTACGAAGTGCCGTAATCCGGATGGTACAGTTAATTATGTAAGATTGGATGTGATGTAATGGCAAAGAATGTTAAGTCAACAGTAAAGCTTAATATGCCTGTGGTGAGAAGACTTACGGCAGCAGCACAGGTGTCATTGGCACAGACGGCAGAAGCTATACATACAGATGTTGTTCAAAGGCAGGTAATGCCTAGAGATACAGGTACATTACAGAATGAGAGCACATTTGTATATACACAGGATATTGCAAATGGTAAGGTGGAGCTTATATCAAGCACGCCTTATGCAAGAAGATTATATTATCATCCGGAATACAACTTCCATCAGACACCGTGGACAGATGAAAGCGGCAAGAAACATGAAGGAAATGCGAATGCTAAAGGCAGATGGCTTGATGATTACCTTAAAGGCGGTAAGAAACAGAATTTTGCCAAGAATGCTTTTGCTAAGCTGTATAAGAGGAATGCGGGGTTATGATGTTAGGAATAGGTGATGTAAGAGATTATATAGCAGGTCTTGGTATTGCAGACAATACTAACGTGTATTGCGGAAAATTAGACGACAAAAAGAATAAGAGCATAGGTGTTTACAATAATAACAAGCAAAGACCTGTGCAGATGGCGGTAGGCGGCTTAAATAACAGCTCTTATCGTGTTAAGTCTGTAAGCATATTGGTTCATTGGAATACCAGTGTAAGAGACACAGAGAAGACCGCAGAACAGCTCTACAATATGCTTAGGGATATGAACCATATTACAATCAACGATACTAAAGTGCTCTTCACTAAAATGTTGGTTGATGAGCCTGTTGATGTAGGGACAGATGATAAAGGTATCTTTGAGAGTGTAATAGAATTAGATATTTATTATGAAAGGTAGGCAAAAGTATGGCACAGAATACTAAATTAGCCGGATATAATGCGGGTGCTACTCCGCTTGAAGGTGTAAATCCAGTACATACAATTCAGTTTGGAATTTGTATCACGGGAAGAAAAAAATCAGATACTCCGGAAACGATAGAAACTAAAGTGGTGAGAGATGCGGAAAGTCTTAGCATTTCAGTTGATGGAACTATTGAAGAATGGAATCCAATGGACCAGGCAGGCTGGGTTAGACGTCTTATGACAGGAAAATCGCTTGGAATGTCAATGGGTGGTAAACGTAACTATGGAGATGAGGGAAATGACTATGTGGCAGGTCTTGCTTACAAAACAGGGCAGGACTGTAACTCGTGGGTGTCTATTATATTTCCGAATCTTGATCAGCTTCTTATTCCTGCAGTCATCAATGTAACATCACTTGGCGGTGATTCTACAAGTATTGATGCACTTGAGTGGGAAGCACAGTCAGATGGAAAACCAACATATATTGAGTATAGTCCAGAATAAGGAGATGAAAAATAATGGCAAATAAAACAGATTTTCAGGTAGTAGATATTTCAATGAAGATTACAAATCAGTTACCAAAAGTTATCATTACAGATGAGCTTATGGTTACTGTAAATAACAGAAAAAATAATATTCTTAATATTCAGGCAATGGCACAGGAATTTGAGAAGAAAAAGGGAGATGAGATGGCATTTATGACAAAGGGGCTTGAGATGCTTGTAGGAGCTTCTGCAACAGCTAAAATTGAAGAGATGGATTTACCGCTTCCTGAATATAAGATGCTGTATGAGACAATAATGGGAGTCGCTACAGGAACATACGGAGAGGAACAGACACCCTCAAAGTGAGACATACTATGATCTATGGGATGACTGGGAACTGATAGAGTCAAGCTTCCTGTCACAGTATGGTATAAGATTACGTGCAGATGATGATATGTCATGGTCTGAATTCTGTTCTTTATTATCAGGAATAATGCCTGAAACACCACTTGGAAGAGTTGTGAGCATACGTGCAGAAAAAGATCCGAAAATTATTAAGAATTTTACAAAAGAGCAAAAGAAGATTCGTAATGACTGGATTATAAGAAGAAATAAAAAGTTAATGAAAAATCCAAAAGCGTATAATGAATATTGGAATAATTTCCAAAAATGGGCTAAAGCTGCTTTCTCAAAGTAGAGAGCAGCTTTTTTAATGCCAGAAAGGAGATAATATGTCAGATGTAGTAGGTCAGATAGCTCTGGAACTTGGCATAGACAGTTCACAGATAGTTAACCAGCTTACAGGTGCTTCTAATAAAGCATCTAAACAAGCAACATCCATATTCTCCGGTATGGGAAAGAAGATAGCTGGGGCTTTAAGCATTGCAGCATTGGCTAAATTCACAAAAGATTGCATAGAAGTCGGTTCTAATGTAACAGAAGTACAGAATGTTGTAGATACGGCATTTAAGGATCTTGCGGGTTCGGCAGATGAATGGGCTTCTAATGCCATGACAAACTTCGGATTGTCGGAATTGTCAGCCAAAAAGTACATGGGTGTGTTTGGCCAGATGAGTAATGCTATGGGTATTACCGGACAAGCAGCACTTGATATGGCTGAAAATGTCACAGGATTAACCGGTGATGTTGCATCATTTTACAATCTTAGTACGGATGAAGCATATACAAAGCTGAAATCTATCTGGACAGGTGAAACGGAAACACTCAAGGACTTAGGTGTTGTCATGACTCAGACGAACTTAGACCAGTATGCTCTTAATAACGGTTTTGGTAAGACTACCGCCAAAATGACAGAGCAGGAAAAAGTAATGCTGCGTTTTCAGTATGTTACGAGTGCTTTATCTAATGCCACAGGAGACTTTGCTAAGACACAGGATTCTTGGGCGAATCAGACAAGGATATTATCATTGAGATTTGAGCAGTTAAAAGCAAGTCTTGGCAAAGGCTTCATAGCATTGTTTACACCTATCTTGCGAGGCTTTAACAGCTTGTTGGCAGGATTACAGAAGGTTGCCGATGGTTTTGCAAACTTTGTGCAAATGCTTACAGGAGCAGACGTATCAACCTCTATGGGTTCGATAAGTTCGGATATAGCTGGTATAGGAGATGATGCATCTAGCGCAGCGGATAATGTAGGTGATATAGGAAGTGCAGCCAAGAAGACTGCTAAAGACATAGAAAAGTCGCTTGCAGGCTTTGACCAGATAAATAAGCTGACAGAGCCAACAGATGATAGTTCTGATTCAAGCAGTAGTACAAGTGGAACATCTTCAGGAATCGGAAGCGTTGACCTTGTACCAGATGTGAGTGGAAGTACATCTAATGTTTCTAGTGCAATATCTGATATGGCAGATAAAGTCAAGAAAGCATTAGAGCCACTTAAAGCAATATCCTTTGATAATCTGATAACATCTCTTGATAACCTTAAGAGAGCTGCACAACCATTAACAGATAAGTTGTTCGCTGGATTGGAATGGGCTTATTACAATATATTTGTTCCTTTGGCTAAGTGGACTATAGAAGATTTGCTTCCAGCATTTCTTGATGTATTAGCAGGCTGTTTAGATGTACTGAATAGTGCGTTAGATGCATTGAAGCCATTGTGGATGTGGGCTTGGGATAATTTCCTTGAGCCTGTGGCGAATTGGACTGGTGGAGTGATTGTTGATGTTCTGAAAGGATTGGCATCTGCATTAGAGGGTATATCTGATTGGATAAAGGATAATCAAGGTCCATTTGATGCAATCGTAGTTACTATAGGAGCATTTGCAGCAGCTTGGAAAGCGGTAGATTTAGCAGAATTTCTTATGAATGCTGGCGGTGTTGTTGGGCTTATAAATAAGCTGAAAAAGGCAATAGAAGCGTGCACGGTAGCAAAGCTTAAAGATAAGATAGAAACTATTCAGTTATGTGCTATGTATGCAAAGGATTTTGTTAAAAGTGTAGGACAGACAATAGCAAAATTATCTTCATCTGCTGTAGCATGGGTAAGTGATACAGCCGTAAAAGTAGCAGATACAACCGCAACGGTAGCACATACAGCGGCAACATGGCTTGCAACAGCAGCCACAACCGCATTTGGCGTTGCAATGACGGTTCTGACAAGTCCGATAACATTGGTTATTGCGGCATTGGTCGCATTAGGAGTTGGAATTTATGAACTTGTAAAACATTGGGATGTTGTGAAAGAAGCGGCCGGAATATGCTGGGATTGGATTGTTGGAAAATGGAACTCTGCCGGGGAGTGGTTCGCAGGTGTTTGGGAAAATATAAGGTCAGCATTTTCTAATTTTGACGATTGGCTGCAAAATATCTTCAATATGGATTTTTCAGATAGCTTCGGCTTTATAGGCGATATAATGAATGCTTATTTGCAAAATGTTTCTAATATATTTGGTGACGTAAAGCAGATATTTGGTGGATTGATTGACTTTATTGCTGGGGTATTTTCAGGTGACTGGTCAAGAGCCTGGAATGGAATAGTTGATACATTTGGTGGAATATTCTCAATGATAGCAGATATAGCCAAAGGACCTATTAATATTGTAATCGGACTTATAAATGGTATGCTTGATGGATTAGAAAGTGGTATTAACTGGATAGTCCGTAAGATAAATGGATTAAGCTTTGATGTACCTGACTGGGTACCGGTTATAGGTGGTGACCATTTCGGGTTTGATTTACCGGAAGTTGGATTTGGCAGTATCCCATACCTTGCAGAAGGTGGATATGTAAAGCCAAACACTCCACAGCTTGCCATGATTGGCGATAACAAACATCAGGGTGAAGTTGTTGCACCTGAGGATAAATTGCTTGAAATGGCACAAAAGGCAGCAGATATGGCTTCAAGTGCCGAACTTTTGGCAGAGGCTATAAGTATTCTTAAACAGATACTTAGGATTCTTGAAACATTGGATCTTGATATACAGCTTGACGGGAAGAGCCTTAAAAAGTATGTGGTAGATAAGATTAACGAGCATACAAAAGCAACAGGGAAATGTGAGATTATAACATAAGGATGTGATGAATTGATACTTGAGTGTGATGGACAGGAGCTTCCGGCTCCTGTCTCTCTCAAAGTGGATGATGAGATATTATGGTCTTCCGCTACAGGACGTACACTTGACGGCACAATGCTGGGAGATGTTGTTGCTGAGAAGAAGACCTTGTCTGTTAATTGGGGAATATTGCAGGAATCAGAGCTTATGATAATAAAAAATAAGCTGATTGCCGGGTTTTTCCCGATAACATTCCATGATGACGGGCAGGACATAACAATACCAACTTATAGGGGAACACTTAGTAAAGAGCAGATAGGCAGACTTGACGACGGTATATTTTATTACAGAAGTGCAAGTGTTCAGATTATACAGCAGTAATATAGGAAAGGAATCAGAAAATGAAACAGACAATGAGAATTAAAACGGTATACGAGAAATTAAGTCAATTGCATGAGATAAATAAACATTTTCCGGTAAAATTAAGCTATGCGATTGCAAAAAACATAAAAACATTAGCGTCAGAGGCACAAAATGCAGACGAATTAAGAGCAAAAATTTTAAAAGACAGATGTTTAAAAGATGATGAGGGAAGACCGGTTGTAAAAGATGGGGCTTATCAGTTTGATTCTGATGAAATCAAGGAAAATACAATTAAAGAAATTGGTGAGATTAATGATACAGAGGTTGAGATTGAACTCATGCCATTGTCGCTTGAATTGATTGAAACATGTGACAGTGGGGACTATGACAGTATTTCTTTAAAAGAAATGGAGACGCTTGAATTTATGATACAGGAGTAATGTATGTATAGTGAAGTTTCAGAAGAATTTATAAATACAATAAGAAGTCCTTCAAGAACATTTAATGCACGATTAAAGATTAACGGCAAATGGTATAGCACCGGGTTAAAAAAGATGACATATGAGAATTCTTCAAGCAGTGAAGAGTCATTACAACTCGGTTCGGCAGTTTCGGCTAAAATAGAGCTTACAGTTGCAAAGATAGACGAGCTTTTTGAAAATACAGAGATTTCGGTAGAAATCGGATTAAAACTGCAAGGTGGTGCATATGAATATGTTCCGGTTGGAATATTTACGGCAGAGCATCCTACGAATGATGAAAATTCAACGACATTTACAGCATACGACAGAATGATAAAAACAACAGGGATATACATATCAGATTTATCATATCCTGCGAAAGCAAAAGATGTATTGAATGAAATTAGTGTTCAGTGCGGGGTTCTGATAGATACATCAGGTATTGATGTTGTTATTGAAAAAAGACCTGAAGGTTATACATGCCGCGAGATGATAGGTTATATAGCTTCACTTGTCGGAGGCTTTGCTTGTGTGAACAGAATAGGAACTATAATTATAAAATGGTATGAGCAAACAGATTTCAAACTTGATTTATCACGAATCATGGCATTTGAAAAAACAGAGAGCAATTATCATTTAGATTATTTAACAGCCAATATAGACAATTCAAATTCATACACAGCAGGAGGCGGAACGCTCGGCGTAACATTTGATAATCCATTTATGACATCTTCAGGCCTTGAAGATGTATATAATAAAATAAAAGGATTTACATATAGAGAAGTTGAGTTAAAAGCACCTGCAGATATACGACTAGATGTATGGGATATTATAACGGCAGCAGTTAATGGCGTTGAGTATAGTGTGCCAGTTATGAATATAGTATATGAGTATGACGGCGGAATGTCTATGACTGTAAAATCATTCGGAAAAACAGAAGTTGAGACAAGCACAGATTTCAAAGGTCCGACATCAAAAGCAGTTGAAAGAATGTATTCGGAACTTATTACAACAAAAGAACTTGTTGCTAAAAAAGTAGATGCTGAATGGGTAAAAGCGAATACAGTTACATCTGAGAAGGTAATTTCAATAGAGGCTGATATATTAAGCATAAAAAATAATTATTTGCAGACAAATGAAGCTGATATAAAATACGCAACAATCGAGAAGCTTGATGGTGTAGAAGGAAAATTTGAAGATTTTTATGCAAAAGACTTTGAATCAGCCGTATCACATATTTCAGATTTAACGGCTGAGGTTGAAAAGGTAAATACACTTATGTTCGGCTCTGCGTCAGGTGGAAGCCTTACAACGGAATTTAGCAACAGCATTGTTGCGAATATCGGTGATGCACAGATAAAGTCTGCAATGATAGAAAGTATAGCCGCAGATAAGATTACGGCTCTCGACCTTAATACAACTAAATTTAAAGTTCACAGCGAAAACGGCATGTCATATTGGCAAGATAATACAATCATCATTAAAGATAGTAATAGAATAAGGGTTCAGATAGGTAAAGATGCCAATTCTGACTACAACATGTATGTTTGGGATAAATCCGGCAATCTGATGTTTGACGCTTTAGGACTTACTGAAAGCGGCGTACAACGTGAGATTATCCGTAACGATATGATAAAGGAAGATGCAAATATCAATGCAAGTAAGCTGGATATAGAAAGCCTTTTTAATGTAATTAACGAAGACGGAAGCCACACGCTGAAAAGCAGTAAGATTTATGTGGATGCGAACAAACAGACGCTTGATATTGTGTTTAAAAACATGACTACGAATGTTACAAATTTGCAAAATACTGTAACAACGCAGGGAACACAACTCACTGCTGTGCAAGGACAGATTTCGAGTAAAGTTTGGCAACAGGATATATCAACGGCTGTAAATAATTTGCAGATTGGTGGAAGAAATTTATTTCAAGGTACTAAAAAATTTGTATTTCAAAATGTTATCGCACTAGATGGTGTTGGAGGCGTAATTATAGCTGAACAATATAAAGGATTAACTGTACGTTTAAAAACGACGGCTTGGAATTTTTACAGGCCCACGATTAACTTAGAAGCAGGTAGTTATGTTTTTTCTGCATATGCAAAAGGAAATACAATATATAAGGTGCAAATGCTTGTAGTTGATACTGTTAAACAGATAAACATACAAAGTTCTCTATTTTCAATTACTGGTGATTGGGAAAAATATTATATAAATTTTACAATTAAAGAAAAAACAAATGTACGCTTTTATTTTGAATCTACTGGTGCGGGAGATATTTACGAATGTGGCTGGAAACTTGAAGAAGGTAATAAAGCAACAGACTGGACACCGGCACCAGAAGACATTGACGTCGATATATCATCAGTAGATACAAAAGTAACAACAGTAAGCAATCAGTACACGTCACTTAATCAGTCACTTACAAGCCTTACAGCAACAGTGAATAGCAATACAACAAAGATTAACAGTAAAGCTGACGGAAGTACAGTTACGGCTTTACAGTCAAATATGACGGCTTTAACAGCTGATTTGAATGGATTTAAAACAACTGTAAGTGAAACTTATACAAGTAAGATAGAATTTAATGATTTGCAAATTGGTGGAAGGAATCTTTTGTTAAATACGGCAGATTTAACGAAGTGGACATGTGAAGATAAAACAACTGTTGCTAAAGATGTAGACGGATTTTTTAAAATATTGACTACGCAAAAGACAAGCTGGTTTAGCATATATCAGACGGTCACAGCAGTATCAGCAGGTCAGACATATATGTTATCGGGTTATAACAAAAAAGGAACTAAGGCAGGCTATGTTGTTATAAGGTATTACAAAAGTGGAACAGCAAATATTCTCTTACAACAAAATGTTTCGGCTGGGCGTTTTACAATTAAATTTACAGTTCCAGCGGGAGCAGATTCTAAAATAAATGTATACCTTGGATTACAGCCAACAGCAAGCGGAGATTACACGTATTTCAAATTGCCAAAACTTGAATTCGGAGACAAAGCAACCGGCTGGACACCAGCCCCCGAAGACATAGACGAAAAATTTACAGAATACAGTTCAACAACGCAAATGAATTCTGCAATTACTCAATCCGCAAATTCTGTATTAACTACAGTAAGCTCTAATTATGCCACAAAGGCTAGCTTAGAGGTAAAAATAGACAAAGACAAGCTGATAAGCGAAATTAATGCAAGTGCAGATGTTATAACGCTTAAATCGAACCGATTTGTATTAGACAGCACTAATGCAAAGATTGCGGCAGACGGAACTGTAAATTTTGTTCAGGGTACTATTGCAGGGTGGAATATTTCTTCAACAAGATTAAGCGGTTCTGCCGGACTGTATGGTATATCACTTAATAAGCCAGCATCAACATCAACAAAAGTTATAAATATTAATCATATAGACACGACAGCGGCGGCAACATACGTAGATGATTTTTACGTTCGAGCGGATGGATATACATATATCCCAGATGGGTATCTGTCTACAAAAAATCACAGTGTTGGTGGTAAAGGGATTGAAATCTACGAGAGCCAAATTAAATTCTATTCGTGGACGGATAAAGATAACTTTACAGGTAAAATTTACACATCATACATTGACGGTGGAAACAGCGGTTCTCAAAACAAAAGGCAAGCGTTAGTTATTTGTTCAGATTTTAATGACGAACTTCATCTTGATTACAGTGATGAGAACAGAAAAATTTATACAGCTATTGTGATTGATCAAAATGCAGACCACAAGATTCATATGCGTGTGCCAACGGTATATCACACAGAGATACAATCTTACAATGACGAAAACTATCCTGTGACCGTTAATTCAAATTTTTCAGTCGGCAAAAAAGGAACTGAAAAAATTGCACGTTTTTGGTGCTACAATGGCGGCGATACAACAAAAAGCATAAGAATATTTAATGCCGGTGAAGAAGCAGGACGATACGTAAATAACTGTGAGCTTTCTCTGTGGGGAACAGGTAGAGTTCAATACAATTGGTATGTAAACGGCACTATTTACGGAAATGTATCAAGCGATTCAGACAAAAATATAAAAAAAGATATTCAGGCTCTTGATATTGAAGATTCAGCACATTTTATTTACAGCCTAATTCCGTCAGAGTTCCGTTTCAAAAACGGAACGTCAAACCGCTTGCACCATGGCTTAATCGCACAGGAAGTTAAGGAATCAATGGGAGACGATGACTGGGGATTGTTTATTGATAAAAAGGTAGATGATGCAAATTATAGTGAGACAGCTATAAATGAGCTGACAGGTGAGCAGACGCAGCTTATGACAGCACGTTACAGTTTGAGATATGACGAGCTTATAGCCGATTTAATAGCGACAGTACAAAGTTTGAACAACAGACTTAAAGCATTAGAAAAGTAAGAAAGATAGGTGTAAATATGTATAATGATTCCTCATAGACGCGAAAGCGTCTTTTTTTAATACAAAAATTTTAAAGTTGCACCGGTGCAACACATTGGCAATAAGGACAGCATATTAATGTTAGGAGAACATTTATGACAGAGGCAATAATAACAGCTGTTGTCACGTTAGTTGTTTGCCTGGTAAATAACTATGTAATGCACAACAAGACAATAACGCTGATTGATTATAAGCTATCAGAGCTTACAAAGCGAGTTGATAAACATAATAATGTAATCGAACGCACATTTAAACTTGAAGAACTGACCGCTCTTCAGGAAGAAAAAATCAAGGTTGCAAATCACAGAATTGAAGATTTGGAAAATTTAGAAAAGAAAGGTTAATGGTGATTAAAATGGATTTAACTAACTATGTAACTGTTTTACCTATTGTTGTAATCTGCTATTTGGCAGGTATGGGCTGCAAGGCATGGAGTAAGATTCCTGATAAACTGATTCCGGTAATTGTCGGAACAGTTGGCGGCATCATTGCAATTCCGGCGATGTACATAATGCCGGAGTTCCCGGCAAAAGATGTTATTACCTCAATATCCATAGGCATATGGTCGGGTCTTGCATCTACAGGTGTAAATCAGGTTTATAAGCAGATAAAACAAAATTAATCAAAATGCTGTGGCAGCATATGTCACAGCATTTAATAAAATAATAAGAAAAGAGGATAAATAATATGAAATTTGGAATTGATATATCAAGATGGCAGGGGATGTATGATTTTGAACAGGCAAAAAGAGAGGGGATTGAATTTGCAATCTTCAGATGCGGCGGAGCAGACGATAGGAATATCGGCATGTATTACGATTCGACGTATCGAAGAAACTATGCTGAATGTGCGAGACTTGGAATTGCAAGAGGTGTTTACTATCTCTTAGACGCAGAATCTACAGAAGAGGCGGCAGAACAGGCACGCCACTGCCTTTCACTTGTCGAGGGAATGAAGCTGCAGCTTCCTGTATTTGCCGACGTTGAGGGAGAGGCTCTTGACGCTGATAATCTTACAGAGATTATTAACAGATTCTGTGAGGTTATAAAAGAAGCCGGCAATGATGCAGGCGTATATGCTTCTGCAAGTCCGTTAATTAATCTGATTGATGTCAAGGCAATCAAGGAAGCCGGCAATGATGTATGGTGTGCGTCATACACAGCAGAAAAGCCGCAAATCGGTGTAGACATAGACATTTGGCAGTATGGCGGCGGCTCTGATAACTTTATCAGAGATGTGAGTGTTGCAGGGCAGGCTGTAGACCAGAACTTTGCTTATAAGGATTATGATTTTAATGTTGCTCCGGAGCAGACAGATGATATACTTGACAACGAAACACCTGACAACAACATTGACACAAATAAATATAATAGTGTTAAGGTAAGGTTTACAGGCGAGACAGATATTTACGGCACATATATCACAGCATGGCACAATGAAGACGGATATGATGTAGAAAGTTATAACGGCGAGACAATGCGACTGACACATGACGGAGTTGTATTTGCGGTAGTAAGAGAGTCAGATGTTGAAGTTATTGGCTCTGCAGCTTCCGGAAATGACAATGCTATAAAAAACGGCGACAGTGTAAGATTTACAGGAAATGTAGATGTTAATGACACAGCATTAAAGATATATGATAGAATATACAGAGCAGAAGACATTGCAGATGGAACTGTGGTTCTTATGTTTGATAATGATGTATATGCAAGAGTATATATTAGTGATGTAGTTGCAGCAGATTCTGCACAGCCAGCTGAAAGTGAACCTGTAAGACAGGAAGAAAGAACAGCTACAGTAGAGCCGGGTGGTTCTTTCTGGCAGATTGCAAACGACTACTTGGGAGACGGAAACAGAGCGGCGGAGCTGGCAGAGTACAACAATATGACGCTTGAAAGCGGATTGTATGCAGGCATGGTTTTGAGATTGCCACAATAAATATGTTGGTAGTCAAATGGTAGTCAGATAAAATAAGAATCCAGCATTTAAGCGGCTTTTAGATATATAAAAAAATCACTCGTAATGAGAAGGTCGCCGGTTCGATTCCGGCT
>ENA-ORMN01001574-ORMN01001574.1-human-gut-metagenome-genome-assembly--contig:-NODE-1574-length-22007-cov-5.513074_pt1 | contig 22007 bp, 19 predicted proteins | sample MGYA00242102_ERZ508993 | MGnify/ENA primary metagenome ERZ508993 (study PRJEB26280, sample SAMEA2338770) | human gut metagenome | biome: human gut; feature: human-associated habitat; material: faeces...
AGCCTCCCTCGAAAAAGAGGGAGGCAAAGGACACGAAGGTCAGCCCTTCACGCCGCCGAGGGCGACGCCCGCGACGATGAACTTGCTCAGGAACAGGTAGATGATGATGACCGGCATGATCGCGATGGCGATCAGCATGTACACCTGACCCATATCGAATTTGAGGAAGTCCGCGCTGCGAAGCTGGGCGATCAAAATCGGGAGGGTCTTTTTCTTGTTGCTGGTCAGGATCAGGGCGGGGACGAAGTAGTTATTCCACGAGGCGACGAAGGTGAAAATCGCCTGCACGGCGAGCGCCGGTTTCATAATCGGCAGAACGACGTAGTTGAAGGTGTGGAATTCGCCGGAGCCGTCGATGCGCGCGGCCTCCACAATTTCCATCGGCAGGTTGCTCTTCATGTAGGAAATCATAAAGTAATATACCGTCGGCGCGGCGATGCTCGGCAGGAACAGCGGAATCAGCGTATCGGTGAGCTTCATGTTCGTCATCAGGCGGAGGAAGCCCAGCGCGGAAACCTGCGTCGGCATCGTCATAATGAGGATGATGAACGCGGAAGCAACCTTCTTGAGCTTGAAGTCGTAGGCGTGCACGCCGTAGGCCGTCAGCGCGGAGAAGTAGATCGAGAGCACCGCAGAGAGGGCGGCGACGAGCAGGCTGTTCTTGATGCCCGAAAGAATCGGGATGTTCGCGTCCGCCAGCACGTTTTTCAGGTTCGTCGTGAACGACTTGCCGGGCAGGAAGGAGAAGCCGCGCTGAATCTGGTAATGGTTGCGCGTGGCGTTGATGAGGAGCACATAGAAGAAGAACAGGCAGAGGAAGCAGAGAATCGCCAGCACCAGATAGCTCACGATGCGGCGCGTCAGCAGCTCGTGCCTGCTCTGCTCGGCGCCCTTATCCCTTACGGCTTGCGTAGTCATTTCTTTTTCCTCCCCTCGTCTTCATTGGTCGAGCGATAAATCACGACGCACAGAACGGCGCAGATGATGAACAGAATGACGGAAACCGCGCCGGCCATGCCGTAGTTCTTGCTGAACATGTGGTTGTTGAGGTACATAATCATGGTCGTCGCGCAGCGATCCGGGTTGCCCTTGCCGTTGGTCAAAATCTGCGGCACGTCGAACATCTGGAGGCCGCCGATCAGCGAGGTAATCATCACGTAGACCAGAATGGGGCGGATGAGCGGCATGGTGATCTTCCAGAAGATCTGGCTGGGCGTGCAGCCGTCGATCTCCGCCGCTTCGAACAGGCTCAGGTCGATGCCCATGACGGCGGCCATCAGCAGGATGGTCGTGTTGCCGAACCACATCAGGAAGTTCATCAGCGCGACCAGACCGCGCGTGCCCGCGATGCTGGAGAGGAAGCGGAACGGCTCTTTGAGGATGCCCGCGGAAACCAGCGCGGCGTTGACCGGGCCGTTATCCGAGAAGAGGGCGAAGAAGAGCATGGCGAACGCGGAGGCCATGATCAGGTTGGGCATGTAGATCACGGTTTTGAAGAACGGCTGGCAGCGGATGCGCAGGCGGTTATCCGTAAACCAGACGGCCAGCAGCAGCGAAACGATGATCTGCGGCACGAAGCCGAGAATCCAGAGGAGCAGGGTGTTGCCCAGATACTTGGGCAGATCCAGACTGAGCAGTTTGACGTAATTGCTAAGGCCCGTAAAGTTGGGGCCGATAACCTTCAAGCCGCTGCGATAATACTCAAAGAAGCTGTAATAGATGGTCGAAGCGAGCGGAATCAGCTGGAAAATCGCAAAGGCGATGAAGAACGGCGCGATGAAAATATAGCCCCATTTCGCGTAGCTGATTGAGCGGCGCTTGGTTCCTTTTGCGGGCGCTTGCATGCGAATCACCTTTCTTTTTTAGATTGCAGACGAGGGACTTTATCGCCACGCGATAAAGGGGATAAGAGCGGTTAGAGGATAAGAGGATAAGAAAATGGGACGGGCAGAGCGCCCGCCCCATTGGCTGTATGGGTTATACTAATTCTTGTTAAAATGGCTTAATCCGCGCACCATCTTTTTCGCTCTGACTTTGCCTCGTTCCGTTCAACGTACCTCCAGTACGCCTCACTTCACTTGGCTTCGTCAGAACAAAAAATCTGATGCGCTCTGTTAAGCATTTTAACTGCGAATTAGTATTAGAGGATGATTCCGGGGATTATTCCGGCCAGACAACCTCGGTCAGCTCCGGATAGAGCTCCATGATCGCGGTCTCGAAGTTCTTCTTCGCGGCGTCGATGTCGATGGTGCCGTCGAAGTAGTCGCGGAACGCATTCTGCATCTGCTCGTTGCAGCCCTGATCGTACGGGCCGACGTTGCTCATGTCGATCTTCTCAGCGGACTTGGCGAACAGCGCGATGTGGTTCTGGCCGCCGAGGAACGCGGACTGATAATCGCTGCCCGCGATTTCGTTCATGGCTTCGATGTTGTTGGTGTAATCCTGCGTGTCGAGGGTGATCTGCTTGTCGATGGCCTTGTCGCAGGTCAGCTTCAGCATGACGTTCTTGATGGTCTCGGCGTTATCCGTGCCGGCCGCGGCGCACATCCAGGTGCCGCCCCAGTAATAGGACTGCGGGCCTTCGCAAACCGCGTAATCGCCGAAGATGCCGTTGCCGACTTCTTCCTTGCCGCCCTCAGAGACCGGAACGGCCAGAGAGTTGCCCAGCAGGGTGAAGTTGATGCCCCAGGTGGAGTAGAAGAAGCCGAAGACTTTGCCTTCCGGACCCTGATCGGCCGCCCAGGTGTTATCCCAGAGCCTGGACTTGTTGTTGTAGCCCTTGTCGGTGAATTCCTTGGTCTGCTCGACCCACTTCATCAGGTTCGCGTCAACCTTGACGGTCGTGCCGTCCACCCACGGAGCGGAAACGTTGTTGGAGAAGGTGCGGTAGCTGTCGTCGTAGCCGGAGAGCATCTTGTAGCCCTTTTCGGCGGCCTTCGCGGCGACCTCGTTGAACTTATCCCAATCGCTCAGGCAGGTCTGCACCTCGGCGGGATCGTCCGTGCCGAGCACATCCTTGGCGATGGAGCGGCGATAGGCGAACAGACCCGGAGTCGCCTGCCAAGTCACGCCCTTGAGCACGCCGTCGGCCGTCGCGATATCCTGCGTGTACTTATACTGGCCGTCCAGATCGCCGTCGGTCAGGCCGATGTCGGCGCGGACATCCAGCGTGTACGGAGAATCCACATATTTGAGCGCGTAGTCGGCCTCGATGAGGAACATGTCGATCTTGTCGTCATCGGCGGCGGATTCCTGCGCGAGGAGCGCTTCGTCCAGCTTATTCTGGTAGTTGTTGTCGGCGTTCGGGTTGATTGTCCACTTGACGATCGTGCCGTCGTTCAGGGTCGTGGTGGACTTATCTTCCGCAACTTCCTTGACTTCCGGATAGTAGGCGTTGAAGCGGGACTGGAATTCGTCGTTCCAGCACCAGACGTTCAGCACGCTGCCTTCGGCGAGAGAGACGCTGGCCAGAGAGCTCATCGCAAGCGTAAGAGCCAAAGCCTTAGACAAATGTTTCCTCATGGTAAGAACCTCCTTTTTATTGTTCACCCTCGTTCCTGCGGAGGGGGAATCGCGTGTTAACCCAGTTTCGCGACGGTTTTGCCGGCGATCAGGCGGCAGGGTACGGAGATGATTTCCGGCAGCGTGGTGCGCGGCTGCTCAATCAGGTGAACGAGCTTGCGCGCGGCCTCGCGGCCGATCCGGGAGACGTCCTGCTCCACGGTGGTGAGCTGCGGCTGGCACATCTGAATCATGGCCACGCCGTCGTATCCGGTGATGGAAATATCCTCCGGAATCCTCAGACCCGCTGCGCGAATGGCGTCCATGCCGCCCAGCGCGGAGTAGTCATCCGGCATCAGGATGCAGGTCGGGCGATCCGCCAGCGCAAGGAGCTGCGCCGTCGCCTCTCTCGTGGAGGCGGGATCGTGATACGGAGAGGCGACGAGGTAATCATCCGGAACGGAGAGCCCCGCCTCGTTCATCGTCCGCAGGAAGGTGGTCAGGCGGATGTCGCTGACCGTGTCCTCCGCGCCGTAGACGAACGCGATTTTCTTGTGCCCCATCGAGAGAACGTGCCGGGTGAGCGCTTCGACGCCCTGCCTGTTTTCGGATTGGATGCACGCCCTGTTGTTGAAAACGTGGTCGATGGTGACCAGCGGAAGCGAGCTGGAGACGAGCTGGAGCACCTCGCCGTCGTCGAAGTGGGAACAGACGATGCAAACGCCGTCCACATTGCGATAGCGGCAATGCTCAAGGTAGGTCATCTTGGAGTGCCCCATGTTGTGGGTAATGAAGGTGATATCATAGCCCCGGCGCTCGGCCTCCTGCTTGAAGGATTGCAGCACGGGGGAGAAATAGCTGTGGGTGAAGCCGCTCTCGGTGTCGTCCGAATAGAGCACGCCGAGGTTGAACGTGCGCCCGATCTTGAGGCTCCGCGCGATGGCGTTGGGGCGGTAGCCCATTTCGTCGGCCACGGCGCGAACCTGCTGGCGGGTTTCCTCGCTGACGTCAGGATAATCGTTTAAGGCTTTACTGACGGTCGAGACGGACAGGCCGCACCGAGCGGACAGCTCTTTGATTGTTACGGCCATGTTTCCATCCTCCTGTTTGTTGAATTTGGTGGATTCGAAATGTTCTAAATCGTTTTCGCAGTTTCATTATACGACGGGTTCTCCAAAATTGCAAGCACTTTTTTCGAGAAAATAGAATTTTTTTCTGAAAGCAAGCGGCTTGAATAGTCAAAATGCTCAAATCCGTTGACATTTTCACAAGGGTATATAAAGGGTATATATAGGAAGCAAGCGAATTCGTTTTCAAAAAAGGCGGGCGCACCGAAGGCAGCTCAAAAATCAAAAGACGAAAATCACTGAAAATACTTGATTTTTCGGCATAAATGGGATATAGTTGTCATAGAATTCAACGGAAAGAAATGAAACGTTACGAAACCGATTTCGCATCAGCGGAGCTCAAGCCGTTTCGATGCATCCATAAAAAAAGGAGGAAACCTCATGCAGTACGGCTATTTTGACGACGCGGCGCGAGAATACGTCATCACCGAGCCGCAAACGCCGTCGCCCTGGATCAACTATCTGGGCAGCGAAGCGTTCTTCACCCTGATGAGCAACACGAGCGGCGGCTACAGCTTCTACAAGGACGCGCGCATGCTGCGCCTGACCCGCTACCGCTACAACAATGTGCCGACCGACGCGGGCGGGCAGTATTTCTACATCAACGACGGCGGCGTGGTCTGGACGCCGGGGTTCATGCCGGTCAAAACGCCGCTGGATCGCTACGAGTGCCGCCACGGCCTCGGCTATACCCGCATTACGGGCGAAAAGAACGGCCTTGAGGCGGTGGAAACCGCGATGGTGCCGCGCGGTGTGAACGCGCTGGTCACCAAGGTCGAGCTGACCAACCGCTCCGACGCGGCGAAGGAGGTTTCGCTGTTCAGCTTCGTCGAGTTCTGCCTGTGGAACGCGCAGGACGACGCGACCAACTTCCAGCGCAACTTCTCCACCGGCGAGGTGGAGGTGGAGCCGGCCATCCTGCGGCAACGCCTGCTGGCCCGGGGAAGAGAGCAGGGCAAAGACCTGGAAGAACGTTTGCAGCGCGCGCTGGCACCATTGCCTGCCGCTGGCCTGGAGCGGCTCGTACGCATCGACAACTCCGGCAAGCTGGAAGCGGCGGTCGATGGCCTGGAGAATATCGTGCGGGCTGTCCTGCCGGTGCGCGGCATGCCGGGCACCCCCCAGGGAACGCAGGGCAGCGCTGCCTGAAACAAACCTTTAGAGCAGCTCTGATGAAAAAAGGGCTCCTTCCCTGTGGGGAAAGAGCCCTTTTGCTGTCCATGTCGTTGTGCCGTACGCACAGCCAGCGTGTTTCCATGCGCACGGCACGACACGCGCATGCGCCGGACAAATGCGCCGGAAGCTCCAGCGACTGAGGTGAGAGCGTGCTTGAAGATTAAAGCGATACTTTAAGAATCGAGCGTTTAGAACATCGTCAGCTGATAACTGCGCCCTTCAAGGCTGGCCGCCAGGGCTTCGCCCTGCTGGCCTCCCCCTGCCATGCGCACCAGTTCCGCATGGCGCTGGCGGGCATCGAGCGGGACGCAGGTCGTGAACGTGGCATTGTCCCGAATGGTCTTGCTGATCTGGAAATGCTTTTGTGCCCGGGCTGCCAGCTGCGGCCAGTGCGTGATGACCAGCATTTGCCGCTGCTTTGCAAGATTTTCCAGCTTTTCCGCAAGCTTGTTTAATGTAAGACCGCCCACGCCGGCATCCACTTCGTCAAAGATGTAGGTCGCACTTTCCGCTTTGGGGCGGACGCTCATCAGGGCGAGCAGGAAGCGGGAAAGCTCGCCGCCCGAAGCGATCCGGTCCAGCGGCTGGGGAGCCTGCCCGGGGTTGGGGGCCCAGAGGATACGCACTTTTTCATCCATGAGGCCGGGCCAGACTTCCTGCGGCATAAAATCGGGGATGACCCGGACCTGTTCGGAGAATCCCAGCTGGCGCAGTTCTTCTTCCAGCTGTCGGGCAAAGTCCGCGGCAGCTTCGCGGCGCTGGGGGAGCAGGGCGGAAAGCACCTCCTGCAGCTGGGTGGCCAGCTGTTTTTCTTCCTTGTCCAGCAGGGTGATGTCCAGCGCGCAGGCATCGAGGAAGGAGATGTTTTCACGGATCTCTTCGCGCAGCTCCAGGATCTCGTCCAGCGAACGGTGCAGTTTGCGCTTGAGCTGGGCCAAAGCGTAGAGCCGCTCCTCCATCTGTTCCACATCGGGCATGTCTTCCGGCAGGGGAGGACGGCGCAAACGGCCGCTCAGATGGGAAAGCTGCTGACGCAGGGCCGTGACGGCATCGGCATCTTCGCTGACGGAGTCGTCTGTTCGCGCCATCTGGTGCAGGCAGCGCTCCAGCCGTCCCAGCATATCGAGCAGGCCGGGTTCTTCCTCACCGTGCAGCAGGCCCAGCGCCAGCTCATACTGCTCGCGGGTCTGTTCGGCGGCACGGACGATGGCCCGCTGCTCTTCAAGGCGTTCTTCTTCTCCGGCTTCAGGGGCGACCCTGTCGATCTCCTGCTGCTGCATCTCCAGAATGTCCCGGCGTTCCAGAAGGTGGGCCTCCCGGGCCCGCAGCTCCTTGCGGCGGGCTTCCACGGAGCGCAGCTGCTCCAGCAGCTCGTCACGCCGGCGCAACAGGTCGGGATCCTTCAAGGTGCTTTCCATGAGCCGGGCCTGGAAGGCAGGCTGCAGCAACTGCTGCTGTCCGTGCTGGCTGGCATGGGCCAGCAACTGTTCCCGCAGGGAACGCACGCATTCCTGGGAGCGCAGGGCATCATCAACGTACAGGCGGCTGCGGCCGCTCTCGGCCAGCAGGCTGCGCCGGATGACGATCTCCCGTCCGTCCATCTGGAACTGTGCTTCGACCTGGGCCTTTTCCGCTCCCTGCCGTACCATATCGGCGCCCAGCCTGTCGCCCAGCAGAAAGCCCAGGGCTTTGAGGATAAAGCTTTTTCCTGCCCCTGTTTCGCCGGTGAGCACGTTCATGCCCGGGGCAAAGTCGAGTTCGGCGTCTTCGATGAGAGCGAGGTTGCGGATACGCAAATATTCCAGCATGGATAGGACCTATTTTTTGAGACGGGGATCAAGGAGGTCACGCAGGCTTTCGCCCAGCAGGTTGTAGCCCAGCACGGTCACCAGGATGGCGACACCCGGATAAAAGGAAAGCCAGGGGGCATCTTCCAGGACGGTCTTGCCTTCCATGAGCATGTTCCCCCAGCTGGCCGTGGGCGGCTGGACACCAAGCCCGAGGAAACTGAGCCCCGATTCCACCAGGATGGCGCCGGCCACGCCCAGCGTGGCGGAAATGAGCACCGGGGCCAGCGTGTTGGGCAGGATGTGGCGCAGCAATATCCGGCAGGTAGAGCAGCCGGACAAACGCGCCGCCGATACGAAATCCCGCTGGCGCAGGCTCAGGGTCTCGGCACGGACCAGACGGGCGACCCCCATCCATGAGGTCAGGCCGATGACGATCATGATGTTGGTCAGGCTCGGTTCCAGAAAGGCGATGACCGAAAGGATCAGGAAAAACGAGGGAAAGCAGAGCATGATGTCCACACCGCGCATGATCCCTTCATCCACCAGACCGCCGAAATAGCCGCTGATCAGGCCCAGCCCCGTCCCGATGCTGACGGAAATGCCCACAGCGACAAAGCCGACCCACAACGAGATCTGTCCGCCGTAGAGCAGCCGGGAAAAAACGTCCCGCCCCAGACGGTCCGTACCCAGCCAGAACATGGAGGACGGCGGCTCCAGAATGTGATCCAGATGCAGGGCATTGGGATCATAGGGCGCGAGCAGGGGAGCGCACAGCGCTGCCAGAGACATGACCAGCACGATGCCCAGCCCCAGGCAGAGCATGAGATGGCGGCCGAGAAAGCGACGCAGCAAGGGACCACACATATCAGCGAACCTCCCGGCTGCTGCGGATACGCGGATCGGCCAGGCCGTAGCAGACATCCGCCAGCAGGTTCCCCAGCAGGGTCAGCACGGCCCCCAGGACCAGGTTGCCCATGATCATGGTGTAGTCACGGGCCATGACCGCCGCATAGAACAATTGCCCCAGCCCCGGCAGGGCGAAGATGGACTCGATGATGACGCTGCCGCCGATGAGCCCGGGTACAGAGAGGCCCAGCAGGGTGATGACCGGGAGCAGGGCATTGCGCAGGGCATGGCGCCAGATGATCGTGCGGGGGGACAAGCCTTTGGCCTGGGCTGTCAGGATGTAGTCCTGCCGCAGGACCTCGAGCATGCAGGCCCGCATGTAGCGGGACATGCCCGCCAGGCTGCCGATGGTATAGACCAGGATCGGCAAAGCCAGATGCTGTGCCAGATCAAGTACCTTGTCCACAGGGCCGAGACTGTCGAAATTCATGGACGTCAGGCCGGAAATAGGCAGCCATTGCAGATGGATACCGAAAAACAGCATCAGCAGCAACGCCAGCCAGAACGAGGGCATGGCAAAACCGAGGTAGACGAAGACCGTCACGCCCCGGTCCAGAAGGGAATTCTGGCGGCAGGCCGAGAGGATGCCGATGGGGATGGCGATGATGAGCGTCAGGATCAGGGAGATGACGTTCATGCCCACGGTCAGGGGCAGGCGCTCCATGATCTTGTCCAGCACGGGCCGCCCGTCCGCTGACATGGACAGGCCGAAATCCAGACGTACCAAGCGTGAGAGCCAGTCCAGATATTGTACATGCAGGGGTTTGTCCAGGCCGTACAGGGCCTCCAGCCGCTGGCGGGCCGCCTCACCGGCCAGAGGATTGAGGGTCGTTTCCATATCGGTGGGCGAACCGGGCGCGAGATGGATGACCCAAAAGCTGATGAGGGTGATCCCCCATAAGACCAGCAGCATCCACAGCAGTTTGCGCACGATGCGCAACGTCAGCTGCAGCAGGGCCGCATTGCGGGATGAACAGACCGCCTGCACGCATATCCTCCGTTATTATTCCGTCCGGGTCATCCACTGCCGCATGTCGGCCACCTCCTGCTGCCATTGCGGCGAAAGGCGCAGCTGGAGGAAGCGGGCATACAGGCTGTCCAGCAGGCCGAGGCAGACTTCCATCAGGTAGATCTTTTCCAGCAGCATGGCGTCCGGGTCGTCATCCTCTTCAGGCTTTTCCACCTTGGGAGTCTTCAGGCTGCCCAGGGTGAAGTCTTCGGCCTTGAGGGTGAACTGGAAGGCCAGTTCTTCCTTTTCAAGCCGGATGAGGGCGCGGGTGACTTTTTTCCCCGTGCCAAGGCCGAAACGGGCCTCGCGAAGAGGGGAGAGCGTCCCGGCAACGGTCGCCGTTTCTTTGGCGTCCCCTTCGCCGCCCTGGACGACGATACGCTGTTCCATGGAGACAGAGAAGGGCTGGCCTTCCTTGTCCACAAAGGCCCCGGGCGCCACATCGCTCTGGTACCACAGCCAGGTAAGGAACTCCTGGCCAAGAATGTTGTCCGTAGAATCCAGACAGGGTGTATCACTCATGGGATGACCTCGTGAATCAGGAAAGGGCGGCGAACTGTGTGGCTTCGATACGATCCAGACGGCTCATGGCCGCTTCGTCGAGCATGGTCTCGGCCAGACTGTACGGGGTGATCTGCTCAAGATGCAGTTCGAAGGAGTTGAGGAATGCCTCCATGAACAGATCGATCATCTTCCCCTGGGTGGAGGCAAACCAGACCTCATTACGATCCGTTGCCCAGATGACATTGAACTCGGCCGGGATGGGCAGGAAGCGCTGCCGCAGGCGAAGCAGGACCTGTTCCTTGAGTTCCTTCTTGCGCTCACGGGAAATGAACTTTTTGCCCTGTTCCTGCATTTTTTCCTTTTCGGCCTTCAGTGCCAGGGTCAGATGCTTTTTGATGACAGCGGCCGGGATGCGCCGGGTATCCAGACGCAGGGAGAAGAGCAGATAGGCGCCTTTGTGCGGCGGGGCCGTCCGCCATTCGGAGTCCAGCATATCCTCGAAGCATACCCAGCCATAGGCCTGCATCTCGGGCAGGTCGTCGATGTCCCGGAAGGCGAACTGGCGCAGCTTGTCGGGGATCTGCGTCCAAAGTTCCGAAGGGATGGGGTCGATGATCCTGAAACGGGTAAAGCTGCACGAAGCATTACAAAAACCCATACTGGCTCCTTTCTGTGATATCCGCCAGGAGGCGTGTCATTCTTGTACGCAGTGCGGCAGATTCTTGCAAGCCCGAAGCCTGTGGATTTCCGTGGGGCAGGGCAGATGCAACATTATATAATATACGCAGTGGATATTTGAGTCAGGTAGCCCGTGGATGCGTCATCGCCGACGCAGGGCAAAGGTCTGGATCGGCCTGGCAGGAAGATTTTTAGCCGGGGAGCCACAGTGAGCATTTCCGGAAGGCTTCTGGTAGCTGGGGCAAGGCGCATCCGGATGATCCATATATTTATTAGTACTAATTATTAGGTGTCAAAGAGGCGGTTTACAAGCATCATGCGGGGCATTCACGATTTTGGGGAACCGATCACATATGGGACATGGAAAAACAGCTGTGGGAGCTGTGGGACATGAGATCGCTTCAGATTTCAGCGTTCGTTTTCCCATTTCCCATAAGGGGATCTCTGCTGCGACCTTCAAAGCAGCAGAGCCCATGGTGAGGAAAAAGGCTTTCGGTATGAAAACCCCTTATTCGTAAAACGCATGATAACCATGTGTAAGTATTAACTATTATAAATGTCCCATAATGTGTTGTTATGACGACTTTGTCAATAGAAAAATAACAAAAAAAGCCCCTCCGAAGAGGGGCAGGGGATTAACGCTTAGTTTCCATAGAATCTAGCCTTGATTCGAGATAGCCAATCTCCTTTTCTGTACGGGTAATAAGCTTGTCGGATTGGGTTATACGACCACGCCCAACCACCACGACCACGATCAGGAAGATAAGAATCGGGTGGTGCAGCGCTAGAAGAATCCCAAAAAGTAGCAGGAAGCCGGTTACGAAGTTCCCAGCTAAACATGCCAGCACGGTCATCATCCGTCGAATCTGCATAAGCTTCACTCCGAGCAATCGAATAACCGCCATCAGAAGTCCGAAAATACCGAATCTCAGGATTAGACCCAGCCTCAGCAGCAGGAGTAGCCGGGTCATTCATAACAATCTCGGCGGGCTTAGTTTTGATGATACCGCCAGGAGATGTAGCATCAAATTGCCCAGGCATCAAGGAGCCATCAGGAGCAAGAGAAGGCATAGCCGGGACTTGCTGCTGGGTACGCACAGAGCGCTCAGCATTTCTAGCAGCGTCCATTGCCATGTCCCACTTCATCTGCTGAATACGAGTTTCAGTCTCCTGATTCTGGAGCTGCTTCCCTTTCAACTCTTCATTGAAGAGGGCATTGCTCTTCTCTTCACGTTCTACGCGTTCCTGCCGAGTGGCCTTGGCATCCATAGCACGGTCTATGCCTTGTCCCATATCCTTGAGGAAGGAAAAGTCCGGGGAATCGCCAATTACAGCACTGGGGGAATAGGAAGCTCCTTGAGCACCAAGCGCAGCGAGAGGATGGAGGCCCGCTGCCTTCGCGTCAGCAACGCGCCATCGGATGCCATTTTGAGCGAACTCCTTTTGGTGCTCATAGTTGAGTTGATTAAGTTTCGCTGCATTGGCCTGAGACTGACTAGAGCCAATAAGGCCAAGAGCGCCGCCGATAGCGCCACCAATTGCAGAACCCCAGCCCATAACATTCTACTCCTCACTTGCAGCGGATATAAGACTTGTCTGTCCATCGAGAGCGGCGCGTCGGGCGTTTTCCTTTTCCAGCTTTCTGCAGGGCGAAGAGAACGCGCCGGCGAGACTTACGACGAATGCAAACGGCAGTTTTCTGTGGTTCCGAAAATGAAAGGTGCATCCCTTGGAACAAGCCGTGCAGTGTATCGTGTACTGGTTTATACCGAGTTCCGGCAGGGGTTCCATCTCGATGAACAAATCTTCCTTTGCGTACATGCTTCGTACTCCTCAAATCTTCGACTTCGCGAAGGTGTGTTAATGGGGACGGCTCGACGAGCCTCTTGATACTAGGTTGCAAAACACCGGCCCGGCGCGGATAGTCGCGCCGGTGCCGAGCGATTGTGTTGAAATCGCGTGTTTGCCTGTGTCTGTGAGTGGGGGGGGAGTGTGTGGGAGTGACCTGTTTACGTCGTTTGTGTTTAGACATCGTGACAACCGTTGGTGTCACTCAGCACAGTACACATCAAGGGGGGTACTGTGCTGAGCCGGGCTGCGCCCGGTTGCGCGTGTCGGGAGGTGGACAAGTCCACCTCCCTAACGCGCCTTATTCGCCGTCTACGGGCGGTTCGGGCTTGGGTTCAGGTTCGGGCTTGGGCTTGGGCTTGGGTTCAGGCACACGCCCGGTACGCTGTTCGGCCATTTCCGCAGCAGAAGGATAACTCTCAAGGTCCGGGTAATCGTCCCGGTCCTCTCCGAAGTCGAGCATATCCTCCGGCGTTTCATTGGGAGCATTCTCCCGCTTAAAGGCCGCTAGTTGCATCTGTATCCGGTCGAAAATCGTCAGTTCCCGATGCTGAAACGGGACCGGGAGACACTTCGGCGTCTGGTCCAAAACTTCCTGTCCCAGTTCGTTGATACGAGCCATGAATAGAAACCTCCGTTTTCTTGTCGACTTTAACGTTGCTATCTCGGATCACCGAAACGGGGGAGCAACCGGCGAGAATGGATAGTGTGATGAGCCATGCAGTAAAGCGTATCATTCTGTTGTGCCGCAAAAATGCGATTGGTAGGAGGTGAGGTCATGAAATCACCATTGAGAACGGGCTCATTGGAGAAGTCACGGGCCATATGCCAAGAGTTCAGAACAGTGCGCATTTCACCAGAAACCTGAGAAGGAATGCTCCGGTAATCATCGTAAATGTTTTGATAACCAAAAACCTTGTCTTTGTCGGCGACACCGGCGTACAGCTCACGAGTATAGACAGGCTGCTGGGAAAGGTGCTCGAACTGGTAATTGTAGAACTCAGCAAACGAGCGACGAGACCACATTTTATGGAGACCCTGCATATAAACGCCGATGGGGCGAACCATCGCGAAGGTCAGTACAATTCCGTCCTCTTCGAAAAAGCGGCGGAAACGATTGGTGCGCATGGCACCGATGCCGTGACCTTTAAGAGCGCCAACGGGGTCTTCACCGCCGGGAGCAGTCTGCAAAACCTCCGAAAACTGGATAGTCTGGCGACCACCGCCGAGATATTCAGGAAGCTGCAAACGAGCGTCCGAGGGACGGATGCCCATATCCATGAGGAACTCATTGTAACGAGCACCCCAAAGGGAACGGGTCTCCTCGAAACGCTGCATCGCCATAGCTTCGCGCCAATCAGCGATGTTGATAGAGCCGATGGAGGCTTCTCCGGGCTGATAATTAAGCGAGACCTTGAGAGCAGGGTCAGCCCACGAAAGAGGGGCATTAAAGCCAGTCCTGTCTCCCAAATCACCAACCTTATCCATGCCCACATCACCACCAGTACCTACATAAGAGCCACCGGTAGTCAAAGTCTTAAGGGATGACGTGACAGTGCCGCCAACGCCGGTAGCGGTGAACGTGGGAGAACCATTACCAGTAACAGAACCAGTAATAGTAGGCTGACCAGCATCACCAAAATTAACGGGAATGGTCACTTCGGGGCCAGTCTGGGGAGTGGGAGAAGCCGTCGTGAAGTAATCACGACCCCACGGAGACGGGGCCAGAGCGGTAGACGTGGTGGTATCAGCTCCACCAGTCATAACCCAAGGAAGTTCATCCTGGACACGCTCATCACGATAATTTTCATTGAAGATGTAGTTGTAGGCACGGAACGCAAACGCATTCACCGTCAGACCTTCAATACCGGTAGGAATGCCCAGATAGTCAGCGAGAGAGCCAACAGGAAAGCCACCTGTCGGAGCAGTGATATACGGCACTTCGCTGGCGTCTGTACCTTCGGGGCCACGAGTGCGGAAATCTTCCCAGTCTTCCCAAAGGAGACGATAGGGAACATACCACGAATGGATTTTGACGTGCACCGGATGCATCACCGGAGTAACGAGGGGAGCGAGCCGGAGAAAAAGAGAGGTACTTTGCCGGAACGTATCACCGGGAAGCACCTCATAGCAGGCGATGGGATAGATATAACCCATCTTGGCCGAAAACAGACGATAATGGGAGAGGCCGAAAGTAGACCGTCTCCGCATACGCTTACGAGGCATGGAATCTCCTTTTCTGGGCAAACAAGCGTTCTTTTGCTTCCAGATTTACGATTTGTTGTTTTGTTTCATCCTGCATACGTTCAAAGAAGACACGTTCATCGCAGGAGGCCAGATGCTCAACGTATTTTTGCCGAATTTCGGCATACCATTTTTCATCCGTCCAACCTGATTCAATCATTTGACGTAACTTCTCAACAAGATAGCGCCCAAAGGGCCACCACTTTTGACCATGCATCAAGCCTTTCGGCACATCTTGGTCTATATGAACCATCTTCTGGAACACAGGATTATTCATCAACAATTGGACTTTTTCGAGAGCAGGGTAGCCGATACCGGGCCGTCGAGACATTGTTGCAAATTCGGGTACAAAGTTATCAGATTTCTTGACATACTTCTTCGTAACATACCCGGCAACGTACTGATACGAAAGCCTTTGCCCATCTCCGACATGAACCAATCCAATCGGTGAGCCGGTTTCGGGGTCTGTCCAAGCGCGACGAACAGCAGCGACGTGTGATTGGGATAGACCGAACAAAATAAGGTGGTAGTGCGGACGACTATACCTTTCTCCGTATTCTCCAACCGCATAATAGCGGAAAAGTAGCGGGGAAAGACTTTTTCTAAGTCTCTTAAGGAAAAGCTGCAAATGCCGCTTAACAAGTGTACCTCCTTCGGGCAGAAATTCCGGCGAATAAGTCAAGGTGACAAACAAAGAAGAAGGATGACAGAAGCCTTCAAGCATCAGCCTATGGGTCCAGACACGCCGCTTGTTGATACGACACGGCAGGCATTGTCCACAGGGGAATGGCTGGCCTGACAGCAAAAGGTCCTTCCCAAGGTCAGTAGCCTGGAATGCCTCATTGGAAAGAATGGCCGCCTTGTAGAGACGGCCAGACCTGTCACGAATAAAAGGGCTCTTACAGAGCAAGCATCCTTAACCTCACATCCGAATGCCGCCACGACGGCGGAAGACGGAACGGATACGGCGACGACGGAAACGACCACGACGACGACGGCGACGATAAGCCATAAAAAATCCTCCAGAGTTAAAGGGTTAAGTCCGAAAAATCTCTCTGCGATTGTCAAAGAACTGATGTCTCATAATGATAATTATGTAAACTTTTATCCATGAGACGACGGAGAAGGCACTCCTCTCTCCAGGATCAGACAGAAAATTTTTCGCCATATATTTTTGCTCAAGCTGCACTTTAAGAATAGTCTTGGGCCAGTCAGCATGTACCTGAATTTTTCTGGCGTCTGACTCTGCCGTCTATGGCATTCCCCCGTACGCTTGACATGGCTGCTTTTTTGCCACACCTCTAAGGCATGCACGCCAAATCCTCTTTTTTCCGCAGCCGCGATGGACGCCCCCAGCGTCGTTCCAATCAGCTTGCCCCCAGATCGCCCCAAAATAGTCATTCCTCCCCTGCTCCACGGAACAATAGCTCTTCGCCATCTGGGCTAGAGGAAGATCTGCAGGACGGGACCCGGCTCAACAAGTTCATCGCAGCTTCCGGCTATTGCTCTCGCCGCAAGGCCGATGAGCTTATTTTTGCCGGAGCTGTCCAGGTCAACGGGGTGGTGGAACGTTCTCCCGGCAGGCGCATCCTTTCTGATGACCTCATCCAGGTCGAAGGTCAGCAACTGGCGGCTCTGCCCGCCTCTTTTTCCTATATCATGCTGCACAAGCCCATCCAGGTCATGTGTACGGCACACGATCCGCAGGGGCGTCCTACAGTTTTGGATTGCCTGACAGCGGAGATGCGGCGAAATAGAGTCTATCCTGTTGGAAGGCTTGACTATTTTTCTGAGGGGCTATTGCTGCTGACCAATGATGGCGAGCTGGCACAGCGCCTGATGCATCCCCGGCATCATCAGCCAAAGACCTACGATGTCCTTGTGCGGGGAACTGCCCCGGCTGCCGCGCTGGCAACCATGCGCCGCGGCATGACATTGGCTGAGGGAGAGCATTTGCGCCCAGTCGAAGTGGAAAGCCGCTTGCAGGCCAATGGGCATACGCGGTTGCGGATGGTGCTGCATCAGGGGGTCAACCGCCAGATCCGCCGCATGTGCCGGGATCTTGGCTTGACCATCCTGCGCCTGAAGCGCATCCGTCTCGGCCCCCTTGGCCTTGGCGATCTTCCTGTGGGCGAGTGCCGTTTTTTGTCAGCCGCAGAGACCGCTGCCCTGCTCCAGGCTGCGGAGATCCGGCGCTCATGAGGAGATTTGGCTTAGTGAGTGAGCACAGGGACGTTCTGTCCCGGATGGCAGATCCCCAATAGCCCACGCACATGGGATGAAGTATGAAAAAGGACGCCTGACGGCGTCCTTTTTTTACGGTTCAAATTTGCTTATTTGCTCAGGCCAGCAAGCGCTGCAGCAAGGCCTGGGCTTCTTCATGCAGGGCATGCAAATGCTGCTCTCCAAGGAAGCTTTCCGCATAGACCTTGCAGATAGCCTCCGTCCCGGAAGGCCGGATGGCGAACCAGCCGTTCCGGCTGCAGACCTTGACCCCGCCAATGGCAGCTCCGTTCCCCGGCGCTGTCGTCAGGATCTCAGTGACCGGGGATCCCGCTACTGTCCGCATCTGGACATCCTCTGCCTTCAATGATTTGAGGCAGGACCGCACGTGATCGTCGGCCGGAGCATCCTGGCGCTGGTACAGCGGAGCGCCGAACTGTTCCGTCAGGCTGCGATAGATCTCGTCCGGCCCGCGCTCTTCGCGTGCGGCCATTTCCGCTGCCAGCAGGCAGAGCAAGGGACCATCCTTGTCGGTGCTCCAAGGGCTGCCGTCAAAGCAGAGGAAGGAAGCGCCGGCACTTTCCTCACAGCCCATGCCACAGCTGCCGTCTGTCAGATAGGGCACGAACCACTTGAAACCGACCGGGACTTCGATGACCTTGCGTCCCAGCTCCTGGCCTACCCTGTCCAGCATGGCGCTGGTCACCAGAGTCTTGCCGATTCCGGCATCGGCCTGCCACTGGAAGCGGCTGCGGAACAGATGCCAGGCAACGGTGGCCAGATAATGGTTGGGATTCATCAAACCGCTTTTGGCCACGATGCCGTGACGATCCGAGTCCGGATCACAGGCAAAGGCCAGGTCGAAGCGGTCGCGCATATCGAGCAGGCCACTCATGACATACGGCGAAGAGCAGTCCATCCGGATCTTGCCGTCCTTGTCACAGGGAACAAAGCGGAATGTGGGGTCGATGACTTTGTTGACCACGGTCAGGCGCAGTTTGTAGCGCTCGGCTATGGGCTCCCACAGGGAAAGGCTGGCTCCCCCCAGAGGATCGACCCCCAGGGAAATACCGGAAGCCGCGATGCTGTCCATATCCAGGATGCGCGGCAGGTCTTCCACATAGCGGGCGGTAAAATCATAGCCCTGCACCAGAGAAGACCGTCGGGCACTGCTGTACGGCAGGCGATGGACGTCACAATTGAGGTGATCAAGATAGATATTGGCCTGCTTTTCGATCCAGGCGGTCACCGCTGTTTCGGCCGGGCCGCCATGCGGCGGATTGTATTTGAAACCACCGTCAGCCGGAGGGTTGTGAGACGGCGTGATGATGATGCCGTCAGCCAGAGCCTGACCGCCGTGCTCGCTGTTCCAGCACAGGATGGCATGGGAGACCGCAGGGGTCGCTGTGGCGGAACCGTCGTGGGAGACGCGAACCTGCACATCATTGGCCGTCAGGACTTCAAGCGCACTGCGAAAGGCCGGTTCCGACAGGGCATGCGTATCTCCGCCCATGAACAGCGGACCGGTGATGCCGTGTTGTTTGCGGTAATCACAGACGGCCTGGGTGATGGCGTGGATGTGGCGTTCGTTGAAGGTTTGCTTCAACGAAGAACCACGATGCCCGGACGTTCCAAAAGACACACGTTGTGCGGCCTGATGCGGATCAGGCGATTCCGTATAGTAGGCACTGACGAGCGCGGGGATATTCTCCAGAGTCTCGGGCGCCGGCAGTTTGCCGGCATGGGGATGTACTGCCATGATGTATCCTCCTGCCCCTTTCTATCGTTTACCCTGTCGGCCCGCAAGTCCCGGACAAAAAAGAAGGGGGCTTGAAGCCCCCTCTCTCGATTGCATATCCGGATTATTTTCCGCTGCTGACAGGAACCGCGCGGAAGATGTTCTCACCACGACGGTTGATCTGCAGCATGACGGCGCCTCGCTTGCTGCCCTCGCCTGCCACGATCTTTGACAGGTCTTCGGGCGAAGACACCGCCTGACGGTTGGCCTTGACGATGACATCACCGGGGCGGACACCGGCTTCGGCAGCAGGCTTGCTGGGATCCACATCCAGGACCAGCAGGCCACCCTTGCCTTCCAACTTCAGTTCGCGGCGTTCCTCATCCTTGATGGGACGCACCGTCAGGCCGAGCTGGCCCTGATTCTGCTGCTTCTGGCCGGCTTCGGAAGGCTTGCCGCTGTTGACGCCGGTCTGACGATCGCCCAGCGTCACATCCATGGTCACGGCCTTACCGTTGCGCCACACGTCCAGGGGCACCGAAGTGCCGGGCTTGTGGGCCGCAATGGCTCGCAGCAGGGCCGAGGCGTCTTCCACGCTCTTGCCGTTGACCTTGGTGATGACGTCACCGGCTTCGATGCCGGCCTTGGCCGCCGGTTCATCGTCCAAGACGCTGGCCACCAGGGCACCGGAAGGATGTTCCATGCCAAGGGCCTTGGCCGTATTTTCATCCACATCCTGGATGGTCACACCGATCCAGCCGCGGCTGACCTTTTTGCCGCTCTTGATCTGCTCCACGATGCCAGCCGCCATGTTGCTGGGGATGGCAAAGCCGATCCCCTGCCCGCTGGCGATGATGGCCGTGTTGATGCCGATGACCTCACCCTTCATGTTCAGCAGCGGACCACCGCTGTTGCCGGGGTTGATGGAGGCATCCGTCTGCAGGAAGTTGTCAAACGGACCTGCATGGATATTACGGTTCTTGGCCGAAAGGATGCCGGCCGTGACCGTGTGGTCCAGAGCAAAAGGATTGCCGATGGCCAGCAGCCATTCCCCTACCAGCAGGGCGTCGGAATCACCGAACTTGAGGAAAGGCAGATCCTTTTTGGCCTCGACCTTGAGCAGAGCCAGGTCAGTATCTTCGTCCGTCCCCACGACCGTGGCCGTCAGAGGGGCAGTCTTGCCGTTGCTTTCGTCCAGCGTCACCTGGATGCTGTCGCCATCGGCCACCACGTGATAGTTGGTCACGATGTAGCCGTCAGGCGAGATGATGAAACCGGAACCACGCGACATCTGTTTTTGCGGAGGACGCTTTCCGCGCGCATTGGGACCGCCGAAGAATTCGAAGAAGCGGTCCGCTCCCGGCGGCATGCCACGGAACATCTCGCCGAAGAATTCCTCAGGACCGGCCGCAGCCGGGGAGGTCCGCTCCGCACTGATGTTGACGACAGCCGGGCCGCATTTGGCAGCCAGTTCACTGAACTCAGGAAGGCTGGCCGCCTGGGCGAATTGCGCTGCCGTGAACAGGACAAGAGTCAGCACGGCAGGGAGAAAGTGTTTAATCCTCATACAGGGCACACTCCTTAGCGTTTGTTTTGCAGAGCCTTCTGCAAAGCCTGTGCCATGATGCCCATACCGGCATCCTTGGGAGCGGAACTGGTGTGCTGTTTCCAGGATTTGTCTTCGGCGGCGGAAGCTTCTTCCATGCCTTCGGGGGCCAGGCTGATGCGGCGGGCAGTGGTATCCACGGACTGCACGACCAGGGTCACGCTGTCGCCCTTGTCCAGCTTGGAGAATTCACCGCTGTTCTTGGCGTTCTTGATGACGCCGGCGGGCAGCAGACCGGTGATGCCGGGAGCCAGGCTCACGAACAGGCCGAACTGGCTGCGGCTTTCCACCGTACCGGTCACCACGGTACCGGCAGCGAAACGCTGGTCGGCATCCTGCCAGGGATCGCCTTCGGCGTCACGCAGGCTCAGGGAGATACGGCGGCTTTCCACATTGATCTCCTTGATCTTGACGGAGATCACGTCGCCCACGTTCACCACGTCCTCGGCCTTGTTCACGCGCTTGGTCCAGGACATTTCGGAAAGGTGCACCAGGCCTTCCACGCCGGGCAGCAGTTCCACGAAGGCACCGAAGGGAGCGATGCGCACGACCTTGCCTTCCACCACGGTACCGGCGGCCAGACGGTCAGCGGCCTGCAGCCAGGGATCGCCTTCAGCCTTCTTGCGGGACAGGGAGATGCGGGTGCGGCCCTTGTCGTCCTTGCTGACGGACAGCAGCTTGGCGCGCACCATGTCGCCCACGGCCACAGCTTCGTCAGCGCTGTTCACGCGGGACCAGGAGAGTTCGGAAAGATGGATCATGCCTTCCACACCGGGGGCCAGTTCCATGAAGGCACCAAAGGAGGCCAGACGGGTGATGCGGCCTTCCACGGTATCGCCCACATTGAGGGAAGCCAGGACCTTTTCCAGGTTTTCCTGACGTTCGCGATCCAGCAGGGCACGGCGGGAAACCACGATGTTGCGGCCGCGGTTTTCCACACGGATGATGAGGAACTGCATGGTGCGGCCCACCAGAGCTTCGGCGTCAGCCACGCTCACGCTGTCCATCTGGCTGCCGGGACAGAAGGCATTCTTGCCCATCACGCTGACAGTGTAACCGCCCTTGCAGGTACCGGTCACGCGGCCATCCACGGGCACACCGGCGTCGCGGGCGTCTTCCAGGGCGGCCATACCGGCGCCACTCATGGAGCGGGACAGACGGATCTCACCAGCGGAGGTACCCACAACATAGACTTCGATGCTGTCTCCGGGGGCAACGCTCTCGTTGCCTTCGGCATCGAGGATGTCCTTGCGGTCCATGATACCATCCAGCTTGATGCCCACATCCACAAAGACAGAGTCACCGGTGATGGTGATGATGGTGCCCGTCACTTTCTGACCAGGCTGCAGGCGCACAGTGCCGGCTTCCTGGGCCGCGAACATGGCGGCGAAGTCTTCGCTGCCTTCTTCGAAGGTGGACAGATTCTTTTCGTCAGTCATGGTATATTTGCTCCTTAAACAAATAATTTCCTGTGAAGTCTCCTTGTATAGCGCATTCACCGCCAGAAAACAACAAAGATGCTGGCAGCAATTCCGGCACAGGATATGGCTAATTTTTGGACAGGTGGACAATTTTTGGACGATGCTCTCTGACAGGACGGCAGAGAAAACAATTCTTGCAAAAAATTAATGTAGAACTTTAAGAAAAAGGGATTTAA
>ENA-ORMN01001575-ORMN01001575.1-human-gut-metagenome-genome-assembly--contig:-NODE-1575-length-22007-cov-5.211735_pt1 | contig 22007 bp, 23 predicted proteins | sample MGYA00242102_ERZ508993 | MGnify/ENA primary metagenome ERZ508993 (study PRJEB26280, sample SAMEA2338770) | human gut metagenome | biome: human gut; feature: human-associated habitat; material: faeces...
CTATCATTGGACGTATAAGCTCGATGAAATTTCATCAGAAGATGTTTTGTAAAATACAGCTAGTTATTTATTATTCAATCTACTAGTAAATATAAATAATCTGCCACATATGTTTTAGGACCATGACGAATTTTATATCCAAAACAACTTTCACAGTTCGATATCTTTAAATATTTTAAATTATTCTGTTTGCATAAATTTTCCTGATAAATCCGCATACAAGAATGTACATACAAATCTTCAATCTCATCTGCATCTTCAATAATCCTATATTCTTCATATTCTTCTGAACAATACTTATCATAAATATCTAAACATTTTTTTTCTTTTTTCAGTTGTCTAATCAGCCTTTGTTTCGCTAAAATATTATCTTCAAAATATTTTATTATTTCATTTTTTGACACCTCACGAACAAGTTTTATCCTTGAAGCCTTATAATGATAAGACTTTCCAATAACTTTTTCATCTAACGTATCTACTTCAAACAATCTTACATCTCTTATTCTTCGATGTTCAAGTGACATAATAAAGTTTTCATGACAAACTACTTCTTCAATAGTTCCACAAAATGAATATCCACATTCAGTAAAAGCAACTCCATCATCAACTTCTTGATACTCCCTTGGTATATCCACTTCAAAAATATCTCCATATTTACTTCTTAGAATTCCGTTCTTTAAAACAACTCCTTTATATCCTATCATACAATCCACTCCTTTAATCTCAGTATTTTTAGCTTAAATAAAATAAGTCGTGATATTTCATTAATCTTTATTACTTACAAGATTTTCTCATCCAAATATGCGGACATCCTTCATCCTCATCTATTTCCCCATATGCCTGATATCCTGATTTTTCATAAAAGTTTTTTACCCGGCACTGGGCATGCAGTTTCATGGCTTTTCCACCCTTTTTCAGTGTCTTCAAAAATTCTGCAGGTTGCAACCGGAGTCTCCGTTTCATCATACATGACAATCTGTACTGCCACACTGTCTATTTCATCAAATTCATTCTGAAATCCCTGCTCTTGCATAAATACTTTTTCCCTTATCTGCTTTGCATCTTCTGCCAGATAATCATATACCTTAATCCGCATACTACGATATTTCCTCCTCCGGAAAATTCTGTTTTCCGTTAATACTGTCCAGCACAATCTTTCCTATCAATATTTCTATCATTTCTGCTTTATCTGTTATCTCTCTGTCTTTTCTTCGCCTCTGTCTGTTTGAATCCTCGCTTTCTTTCCCGAAAATGCAATCCCTAATTTCATAATATTGTCAATTCCCAGCTCCCTCATCTCTGTATCATAGCTCTTATCATTTATCTGGCTAAGTGCTTCTACTGATAATTTATTAAGCATATTCTCATCCAACCCATTTTTCCACTTGAGTTCCATAATAATTCCAGGATGCCGTTTTTCTTTCGGAAACAGACAGATATCATATCTCCCGTTTCCCGATTCTCTATTTGACTTTATGGTATATTGATTATCCATTAATGCAATCAGTCCAAGTACTAAGCCATGGTAAAATCCCTCCGCACCTGCATCATAAAAGCTAATGGTTTTCTCCATATATTCCGTAATTGCCTTTTGTAATTGTCCAAAATCATTTGTGTAAAGACTCTCCGCTATCTTATTTGCCGTTGTTCTCGTAATTGCTCCAATCTGCAGCAAATGAAATAATACTTCACTTCTATAAACAGCTGCAATTTCTTTATTTGGAATAGACACTTCACACAGATAAGTACCATCATCCAGCAATTCTTTCTTTCCTGTTTTTAAATATCCTGCTACTAATAACAAACTGTAAATATTTGCCGGGTCTTCTGAAAGAGATTTGTATACAACATTCTGGTCAATTCTTGCAATCACACTCTCTCCCTGCAAAAGTGCATACAACCTTTCAATAATATCGTCATCTGCCACATTTAAAACGCCCTCAAGGATTTCATTTTTCCCTGTATTTACCCAATATGCCTGTGGAACACACCCTTTTGAAACATAATTAATAACTGACCATGGATTATAGATTTCCTTATTCCCAAAACAATATCCATCATACCAGTTTTTAAGTTCTCCATATTTTTCTGAAACGCCATAGTACCCCAGCATTTCCCTTACTTCTGCATCTGTGAATCCAAAATATTTATCATATTCTTCATCCATTACAGTGTTTACACTCAGATTATTTAACCCGCTGAAAATACTTTCCTGTGCAATGCGAAGAATCCCTGTCAGAAATCCGTAAGAAAGATTTTTGTTATCTTTAAATGCCCCGGAAAAGAAGTTTCTCATAAAACCAATAATTTCATCATAAAAATCCTTTGAATAACCCTCCTGAATCGGAGTATCATATTCATCGATAATAATAACCGGAGCCTTGCCATAATGTCTGGCAAGCATTGCGGATAATTTTTCCAGTGCAGAAGTCATATCAACTTCTGTTGCTGTTCCTTCGAGAATTTTTGTAAAATAATCCTTCTCATATTTTGCAATACATTCACTATAAAGAATTTCCTGATGCCTTCCATATTCTTCCTGCAAAAGAGCGCGGATTTTGTCTATTGTTGCACTCCATGTATCAAATTTAACATCTTTAAAGGTAAGAAATATAACCGGATATTGCCCCTGATAAGAGCGGTATTCTTCGCCACATTTCCAAATATCCTTATCAGTGAAAAATTTACTGGTGTCCTCCGCCTTTTTTTCAAAAAACACCCTGAGCATATCCATATTTAAGGTTTTTCCAAAACGCCGCGGTCTGGTAAACAGCGATACCAGTGGTTTTTTATCTAAAAATTCCTTAATCAGCATTGTCTTATCAACATAATAATATTCGGACTGTGCACGCACATAGTCTGAAATTCCTATTGGAAGTGACTTTAAAGTTCTCATCGGCATTTACCTCCCACCATTAATTTCTTTCCGCCAATTATAACTGATATCCCGGAATACATCAATTTATTTTCATACGTTTCTCCAGAAGCATTTCCATCAATGTCTGCTTTATTTTTACAATATGTATCGGCTTTGTCAGATGCGCACTCATTCCCGCCGCAAGACATTTTCTCGCATCCTCTTCTGCCCAGAAAATATCCAGATCAATACCTGTCATTTTCTGAATCGCCGGCCAGAAAAAAATTATCCGTTTTCTTTGTCACACGCCGGAAGCATAAGCATCATGCTCCCTGCAATCAGCAAACTCGAAATATTTTCTGCCTTTTTCCTTCACCGCACCCAGTTTCTCATAGAAGGCCACTGCCGGTTCATTCCAGTCAAGACAGCTCCATTCCATCGCGGAATAACCCTCTTCCCGCACAATCCCGGCTATTCTGTCAAAAAAATATTTTCCAATCCCCTGATTACGGTATTCCTCTTTGATAAACAAATCCTCCAGATGAACCCTGCCTTCTGCCGCAAATGAACCAAATATCGGATAATACAGTGCATATCCGACTGCTTCCCCATCATATTCGGCGATCAAAACTGTAGCAATCTTTCTCTCAAAAATCCAGTATTTCAATTTTTCCTGTGTTCCCGTCATATCCTGCGGTCTTTTTTCATATGCTGCCAGTCCTTTTATCATACATTGTATCAGGGAAATGTCTTTCTCATCTGCCCTGCGTATAGTTAATCTCTCCGTATTCATATTTCATTCCTTTCCGTCAGTTTCCCCTCACTGCAATTCGTAAATCCTTACCTGTCATTTTCATCTTCTTTATATTTTATCCTGAAATAATCCAGATAAGCTTTATATTTATCCTGTGCTGTCAGACAGGTATCCCTCAGATATCTCTTTTCTCTGTACCATTCTTTCAGTCCTCGATAGTAAAACATTTTCAGATTATCCTCGATGATAAATGGTACAATATTATATTTCAGACATTCTTTAAACATAATTAATCTGCGTCTTATGGTAAATGCCGCCGGAATACTTATTTGATTTTTCTTCCCGTAAAATATCCAGTAATGTATTACCCGGTTTTTCCTCTGTTTCTGCAACTGAAAAGTACTTCATTCCATTCCTCCATTCATTATAAAAGGTCAACAGACTTCGTCTATTGACCTGCATCCATCAACAAACCTCATCTATTGACCTTATATTTTGTCAACAGACTTCGTCTATTGACCTAGTATACCATACTATCTGCAAAAAATAAATTTATTTTACTTTTGTTTTTCTGTAAACCCTATACAGAACAGGCGGAAGAAACTGGCAGATGACTGTATATACCGGAGCAACTCTGCAATAAACTCATCTCTTTCATATGATTTAATGTTTGACCGATGTACCGCATAAATTTTCTTACTTTCCCCAAACTTCTTCTGCAATTTCCTTTACCAGTTTGAGTTTTGACCACTGTTCTTCTTCTGTAATCTTGTTTCCAATTTCACAGGAAGCAAAACCACACTGCGGACTTAAACACAATCTGTCAAGAGGAATATATTTTGCGGCTTCATGGATTCTTGCAATCACGGCTTCCTTATCCTCTAACACCGGTGATTTTGTTGTAATAAGACCAAGCACGACCTTCTTATCTCCCGCTACTTTTTTCAGAGGTGCAAATCCGCCGGATCTCTCATCATCATATTCGAGGAAAAATGCATCGACATTTTCCTTTGCAAATACATAATCTGCCACGGTATCATATGCACCACTTGCAAAGAAAGTGGAATGATAATTTCCTCTGCAGATATGGGAAGTAATAACCATATCCTCCGGTTTTCCTTCGAGTGCAAGGTTATTTACTTCGAGAAGCTGTCCCTTTACCTCATCCAGATCAATTCCCAGTGCCTTGTATCTCTGCTTTGCCGCATCTCCTACAATCGCACCCCAGGTACAGTCATCGAACTGAAGATTTCTGCATCCTGCGTCATAAAACTGTCTGATTACCTCCTGATATCCCTTGCCGATATCCTGTATCAGTTCTTCATTTGTGGCATAAAACTTTCTTGTACTATTGATATTTGCCGGAACAATCAGCTGCTGGAACATCTGTGCCGGTGCAGGAATCGTATATTTTGCCACTGTATTTTCATCTTCAAACTGCTTCAAAAATTTGAAATACTCCACAAACGGATGTGCCTTTGCCTGAATCTTTCCAACCAGATAAGTATCATCCAGAACGGCAAGTTCTGCATTGAACTGCACACCATTGCCGGTATGTTTATGTTCCACACCCTCAAATCCCCACATAAAATCAAGATGCCAGAACGTTCTCCGGAACTCTCCATCTGTAATCACATGGTAGCCTAATTCCTTCTGTTTTGCTACCACTTTTCTGATTTCTTCCTCTGTCACTCTGTCTAATTCTTTCTCGTCTATTTTACCACTCTGGTATGCCGCCTTCGCATCCTTCAATGCCTGCGGTCTTAAAAAACTTCCTACAAAATCATATCTGAACGGTGTCTGTAAATCTTTCATCTTTCTGTCTCCTTTTCTTTCTACTGTTGATGGTGCTTATTATATAGAAAACCTCACCATTTGCAAAATACATAAAAGAAACAGTTGACCATAGTTTTAAGCTATGGACGATATTCATTTCAGATATTTTTTCAACATTTCCAGATAGGTTTCCCCCAGTCTGCTCAACATTCCTTTTCGATGCGTAATATAGCCAATCCGCATATCGCTTTCATCCGCCAGTGGTACTGCAATAATATCTTTTCCATTTAGTTTTTTATCGATTACTCCACTGCATACAGTATAACCATTTAACCCAATTAATAAGTTAAATAATGTTGCCCTGTCGCGCACCCGGATATTTTTCTTCCTCTCGGAAGCCGAAAAAATTTCTTCGGAAAAGTAAAAAGAATTATGTTCTCCCTGTTCAAAGGAAAGATATGGATATTCTTCCAGTTCTTTATTTGTAATAACGCTGTTTGCTGCCAATGGGTGCTTTCTGCTGATAAACACATGCGGTTTTGCAATAAACAACAGATGAAACTGCAGGTCATGGGACTTTAGGATTTTGCCTATAACTGCTTCATTAAAATCATTCAGAAACAATATCCCGATTTCACTTCTCATTTTTGCCACATCTTCTATAATTTCATACGTCTGTGTCTCTCTGAGACTGAAATCATATTCTTCCTGACCATATTGTTTGATTAAATCCACAAATGCATTTACAGCAAACGAATAATGCTGTGTGGACACACAAAATTGTTTTTTTCCGCCATCATGTTTCTTATATTTATCTTCCAGAATTGCCGCCTGTTCTAATACCTGCCGGGCATACCCAAGAAAATCCTCACCTTCTTTGGAAAGACTGATTCCTTTGTTGGTTCTGTTAAATATAACTATGTTCATCTCTTTTTCCAGCTCATGCACCGCATTTGTCAGACTCGGCTGTGAGATATAGAGCTTATTTGCCGCCTCTGTAATTGTCCCGGTTTCTGCTACCGTTATCACATATTTTAATTGCTGAAGTGTCATTTTGCGATTTCCTTTTTTGCTTCCTGTTTTTTATTCATGTGATACAATTTTCCTCCCTCTGTTTCAGTGACCGTAATATCTATTATTCTCTCCTTCCATCTTTCCTACCAGGCTTTATATATCCATGCACTTACCCTGGCTGAAACCGGCAATATACAGATACATCCCAGGTTTGCAATTATCATGACAAACAACTGCTGTATAAAAGCCTTTGAGTTAAGCAATGCTGACATGTCATATCTATAATACTGACACATCATAAACAGGAGAAGTGATTCTCCAATTCCCGCAAAAAATAATGTATTCACTGTCGTACCAAGGATATCCCTTCCAATATTATTTCCCGATTTTCTAAGTTCTTTTTCTGTCAGGGAAGGATTACTTGCATATATTTGAAAAACTGCTGATGACACAGATAATGCTGCATCTATAATTGCACCAAGCAGTCCCAGTAAAACAACCACAGTCATTATCTGAAAGGAACTGACATGGATTTTGTTATTCAGAAATGAAGCCTCATCGCCATACATATCAAATTCATTATATCCTCCCAGTCTTGTCCGGTAAATACTATATCCACAGAAAATTATCAAAACCGCTATAACAATAATAACAGAAAGAAATGCACTGACGGTTTTTCTGTTACACCCATTTTGTGCAAATAACGTCAATCCTGTAAATATCATACTTCCTATAAACAATACCAGAAAAACCGAACTTCCATCTGCAATAAATTTTATACACATCCATAATAAAATCATATTCCCTGCCAGTACAAAAACACCTGCCACACCACGTTCTTCCCCTATTACTATCATAAGTATTATCAAAATAGTTCCTAATATTACTGCCATATGTTTTACCTTTCTTTCAAAAAACTTTTTGTGGAATAAAAGATTGCAACAACACATTCGGACACCGGAATCGCAACAACAATTCCGATTGCTCCCACCAGAAAACGTAACAATTCAAAAATAATATCATAGTTTAAAATGCTTGAAAAAGTATACTGATTTAACATTTTTACTAAAATCCATGGAACACTTCCACTCAGATAAGAAAAAAACAGCACATTTACCATTGTTCCCATAATATCCTTTCCTACCTCATGCATAGATTCCTTCAGACTTCCCTTGCTATCTTCCGTCTGCTTCTTCATGTATTCATCCGCTGCCGCACAAATGGTAATCGTAACATCCATGACTGCACCCAGACATCCGAACAACACACTTGCAAAAAAAAGTGCCGAAAAATCTTCATTTCCCTTCGTGTATTCCATCAGTTCAAATACCGGTCTTTCCCCATAAAAATATGCCAGACTGTATATTCCAAATATAATAAATATTGTTATCAGGGATGCCAGTACTGCTGCCAGTGACTTCCGACAGATTCCATTCAGAAAAATCATTGTAAACAAAATAAATCCAACCGCCAGAAACAATGTAATCCTCAAAATATCTTCTTCTTTTAAAAAGAATTGAAGCGAATAAACAAATACCGCAATCTGCACAATCAATGTTCCAAGAATCAACAGACCTCTTTTTTCTTCTGTAACAAACAATGCAAAGCAGAACAACCCTATCAGAAATACTGCATAATCATCTCTTTTCAGTTTATTTACCACAACTGACATTTCTCCATTTTTTTCACTCATATAGACAAATACTATATCTCCTTTTTTATACTCTGTTGTATCCATCTGTGAGTAAAAAAAACTATTTTCTGTCACATATACCTCTCCTTTGTGCTCATGATTTTTTATTTTCAATGTTAATTTCTGTGTATATCGTGGTTCTTCTCCAGAATCGTCCTCCTTATTGTCAGCATCAACAACCCTGGCAATATCCGAGTCATACATCTCATAATTATATCTGACAATACCCGTGATGCCTAATACCATAGCAACCAAAATAATTATCTGAATTAGTTTTTTTCTCTTGTTCATATTTCTCCTGCCTCTTCACATTTGCTGAAAACATATATTCTCATATACTTTATCACAGACTCTTCCGAAAATCAAATAACAAAAATAAGGCTTCCGAAGAAGCCTCACTGTGTCCTAAATCTTTTGCTGCAATAATCTATGTTCCCCTCTACCCTGCTTCCTTCTCCCGCAGTGCCGTCATAAACAGATAAATTCCGCCAAACACAAGCACACTTGCCACCATAATCACAATCATCTGATTTACAGTCACCACATGACCGTGAAAAACCGGATTGCAGTCCAGTGTATCGCGGATAAGCGTAATGGCTTCCTCCGGAAAACCACTGTCCTTCATCTCCCGATATACTCCGTTTAACATATGATTCTTCAGCAGTGAAGTACCATATGTACCCGGAAGATACGACAACACTTTCTGCAGTCCCGAACCGAAGTTTGAAATCGGCATATAAGCGCCGCAGATAAATCCATATCCGGCACTGACAATCGTACCGACCGCAGATAACTGCCCCTGCGTGGTAAGCGGATAACTGATGATACTGGAGATTGTGCTTCCGAACAATACCAGAAGAATTTCGTCTAAAATAACCCATAAAACATCTGTGGCACTCATATACCATCCCATTTTACCGATGTAACCAAGACACAGCACAAGTGCGATTCCATTGACCATCAGCGAATTTACAACCGTGGAAAGAAAATATCCCAGATAAATGGTCCGCCTGCTGACCGGTGATACATTAAAATCTTTCCTTGTTCCATTGGCCCGATCCTGCACCATGGTAAGATTGACGCAGAACGTTACCGTCACACAGCTTACCGCAAGCAATGCCGCTGCAAGCTGTGCCGCAACCGTCCCATTTACAAGCTTATCCGATATATTAACCCATTCCTTTGTTGCAGACAAAAATGAATCTTTGTAAACTTTTGCGAGAAACGTAGCATATAACACAATCAGAATACCGGGCGTAATCATTGCAGAAAATAACATTCCCCTGTCTTTAAAAAATAATTTCCTGTTTCTGTTCACAAGTGCAATTACTGTTTTCATTCCTGCACACCTCCCATTCTATTTCCTGTCACGGCAAGAAATACATCATCCATACCGCCTTTTACCACCTCATAATCACGGAATAACTCCTGATGTTCCACTATCAGTTTTGTGGCTTCCTGTGTATTTTTTACCATAATTTCATAGCCATCCCGAATTTCTTTGTATGTATGATTCAGAGCCTTTACTTCCTCTTCACTGACACCATAAAGAGATATCCGGTCCTGCACATATTTATTTTTCAATTCCAGCGGCGTGCCTTCTGCTGCAATGCTTCCCTTTTCCAGAATCACAACATAGCCGGCACCTGCTGCTTCCTCCATATAATGCGTCGTAAGAAATACGGTCATATTTTCCTCTGTCCGGAGTTTCTCAATGATATTCCAGATTAAAAGTCTGGTCTGTGGGTCAAGTCCTGTCGTTGGTTCATCCAGAATCAGAATTTCCGGGCGATGAATCAATGCCCTTGCAATATCGATTCTTCTCCGCTGTCCGCCGGATAATTTTCCCACCGGCCGGTTGATAAAATCTCTAAAATCCAAAATTTCCACCAGCTCCTGCAATCTCTTTTCAAATGCCAGCCCGGTAATCCCGTAAAGTGCCGCCCGGCTCTTTAAATTCTCTCTTACCGTAAGTGGTCTGTCCAGCACACTATCCTGAAATACCACACCAAACATTCTTTTCGTCTGATTGCCGGCCTTGTCAGCCTCTATTCCCTTTATCCACACATTTCCGCTATCCTTCCGGAGCTGCCCGCAGATAATAGAAATCGTGGTACTCTTTCCTACCCCATTCACGCCAAGAAACGCAAACAACTCTCCCTGCTTCACCCGGAAACTCAGGTCATTTACCGCTCTGACATCGCCAAAACTCTTGTTCAGATGCTCAATCCTGATAATATCTGACATTTTCTACCTCCTGTTTTTATGACTGAATATCGCTGTAAATCCATTCCACCATATCCAGCTTTCCATTGCCACAATATTCATACCCTTCCAAAGTAAAGCCTGCTTTTTTCAATTCTGCTTCCGTATCTCCGGCTGCCAGCATTTCATATTCTTTGTATACAACTTCCATTTTTTTCTGAAAATCGGACAGTTCTGCTTTATGATTCTGTTTCCAGTCCTGTACCGGCAGGGCATTCCAGATGGACACTTCGTCTGCTGGAAGAACAGGCAAAGGTTGTGCTTGATGTTTATGAGCTTCCATATGATCCAATGTATCCAGTTGTCTGTATGGATGAGAAACCATATCAGCTTTTAGATGATGTACGGGAACCATTGTCTGCCCGCCCGGGTAGTAATCTGAAAACAAATTCCGAATACAGGAGGAATGGCACCTGCAGTATTTTTGCATTTGTCGAACCCCTCGGTGGAAGACATCATGTAAGTGTCCATGAACACCGTACAGCAATTGACTGGGCGGTTGAAATCAAGCTTGAAATCCACTATACGCCAAAACATGGCAGCTGGCTTGACATGGCATTTTCAAACAGGAGATGCACGCGAAAAACTGATATCTCTGTACCCGGCACTCTCATCTGTCACTTCTTAATCGAAGTGATAGATACACCAAATGTCATTGATACAGTATACTATTGAAAAAGTAAACCATTTCTGATTTACTTTTATAAATAAATATTTATTACTATTTTGTATCAATTAATAATTCTTTTGGACTTTTCTTTAAATTGCTTGATGAAGATATTAGTAAAGAAATTATAAGAACTATTGACATAAATAAAACCACATATATCATTAATTTTGGAGATATATTAATTTCTAAACTTGTTAGTGTTTTATTAAATCCATCTACTTCAGCTCCACCTCCAAGTTGGCTAGATGCTGACTGTTTAGCAATTTGTTTTGCTATAGTACCAGTGACTTTACTTAATATGCTATTTCCAATCATACTTGCTGTATAAACAGCTAGAAAGTATGATCCTATAAATGCTGGGATTGATACAAATACTAGTTCAATAACAAATTGTCCGAATATTTTGGCTTTTGAAATTCCTAATGAAAGTAAAATTGCAATTTCTTTTTTTCTAGCATTCATCCATAAAAACAATAGTAATGAAACTGTAACACCTGCAAATAATAAGGATCCTGCAAATAATTTGTTAGCTATTTTATATATACCTGATATTGATTGTTGTAGTGCTGGGTAATTATTTGAACTTTTAATCAAATTATATTGTTGCCAATCTATATCGAGTTTTTCAACATTTTTAATAACCTTATCTAAATTTTTATCACCTTTTACAAAAAATGTTGCATCTTGATATACTGCAGTATCCTCTGTATTTCCATATACTTTTGCAGCCGTATCTAAATCAGTTATCAAAGTATTTTCGTAAAGTTCTTGGGCTGCAGTAACGCCACCTTCATTATGACCATCAAAAAGACCTTTTATTTCAACTTCTACTGTTTCATTTGCTCCTTTTTCATTATCGGCATCAAATAAATTAGATTTTATTTTTATTTTATCTCCAATTTTTAAATTATTTTTTTCTGCTAAGTCTTTATGCATTAAAATCTTGTTTTTATCATTTTCATTTAAGTGTTCCCCACTAGATAATTTATAAGCTCCTGAGATAAACTTATTTTCTTTTGATGAATCATTAACTCCTGTTAACATAACAGCTCTTTTAAAGTTTTTTGCTCTTTCTGGTGATTGCCCTGAAAGTGTTTGTTGAGTTTCTATTATATCATTATCTACTAAATCAGCAACACTATTAATTCTTTTTACATATGAATCAATATCTTTGGATTCAGCAATTTTTTTAATATCTTGTCCTTTTATATTGCCACCACCTCTTGGTGTTCCAAAATTAACTCTTCGGTTTATTTCCATAGAGAAACTATTTGTTATATTTCCAAAAGTTTCTTTTGAAGCTCTGTTCGTAGCATCTTTGATTGATAAACTAATAAGACAAAGCGTTGACATAGCTGTTATAACTAACAATATAATTATTGATTTTAGACTTTTTCTAGTTACATATGCAAATGCATTTTTAATCATTATTGTACCTCCTAATTAATTTTATTTATTTTCTTAAGCTTTTTATCTTTTAATTCTAAAATAATGTCAGCAGAATTTGCAACTTCTTGACTATGTGTTACCACGATTACACACTTATTTCTTTCTTTTGCTAACTTTTTAAGTATTTCAATTATTTCACCAGCAGTATCAACATCAAGATTTCCAGTAGGTTCATCTGCTAAAATTATAGGGGCTTCTGAAACTAATGCTCTTGCAATCGCCACTCTTTGTTGTTGTCCTCCTGATAACTTCATTACATTTCTATTTATTTGACTTTTATCAAGCCCTAATTCAGATAAGATTGTTTCAGATGCATTTTTATTTACTAATCTAACATTTTCTATTGGTGTTAAATAATCAATTAAATTATAGTTTTGAAAAACTAACGATATGTTATTTTTTCTATGATTACTATATCCATCTTTCTCTATATCATTTCCTTTAAATAAGATTTGACCTTTTTGGGGTTTATCTAAACCTGCTAATAGAGAAAGCAATGTTGACTTTCCAGCACCTGATTTTCCTATTATTGCATAAAATTTCCCAATTTCAAATTTTTGATTTACTGAAGATAACACTTTCTCATTTGAATTTGAATAATTATATGTTACATTTTTTATTTCTAATATATCCATTTTTAATCTCCTAACTTATTTTTGACAATATTTTTTTTGGTTTTTTTATTAATATCATTAAACTTGAAATAATAACTGATAGAACAATAATTCCAATTAATAGTCCGTAACTTTGTAGAAATGTTATAAGATTTGAAATTAAATTATTGTTTTTAAGTAAGCTATCAACCATTATTGTTGAATCTTCAGAATTCATAAATCCACCGACTATAATGTTTAATATTACATTTCCTATAAACAATGATAACACTAAAGAGGGCAGTGATATAAATAATAATTCAAGTATAAATTGAGTTACAATTTTTAGTTTACTTATACCAATTGATAATAATATTCCTATTTCATGTATTCTTTCTCTTAACCATAATATTAATATTAATGACAATACTGTTATTCCACCTATCATAATTGAATATGTCATGATATTAATAATATTTTTTATTCCCTCTATAGGCTCTAGTGTTTCTTCGAATACATGGTTATCACTTGAAACATTGAATTGTGACCAATCAATGTTAATTTTTTTAATTTTATTTAATGCTATCTTTGTATTTTCTGAACTGTCTGAAAATATTGCAAGTTCATTAACGATTTTGTTATTTTCAGGTTTGTTTAATGCTTTTTGGCTTGATTCATAATCAATAAATACCATATTCTCACTAAAATCTGATGATAACCCAGTATATTTTTCTTGCTTTTTACCGGAAAAGATTCCAATTATCTCAAACTCATATTCTGATCTCTTTTCACTATTATTAAAATCAATTAATTCAAGTTTGATTTTATCATTAAGTTTTAGGTTATTTTTTTCTGCAAGTTCATTATGAATAAGAATTTTTCCTCTATCATTATTATTAATATGTCTGCCTTTTATAATAGTGAAAACACCACTATTGAATAAATTATCCTTTTCACTATTATTAGTAGCTTCTACGGAAAGCATATTTTTAAATTCATCTGATACATCATCTCGTTCTACTAATTGTGTTCCATCTACAACTTTGATGTTTGTAGTTCTAGCAAGTCCATCATACTTAGTGATAATTTCTTTTATTTCTTTTATATTATCTAATTCATTAAACTGATTAGTTTCAAAAGTATCACCATTATTTTTAGTTATTGATAATGATGTATTTGAAATCTTGTATAAGTTTTTTTCTAAGTTATTTGTTGATTTTGTTATATTCAAACATGAATATAAACAAGAGAGAACTACTGTTAAAATAATAAATACTATAATTGTTCTATTTCTTTTTCTTAAAATATATGCTATAGCATTTTTTAGCATTTTATCAACCTCCTATCTTCAGATTTTTTGCTTAAGAATGTATACAGTCTATGTAATTATATTATTTTTTTAGATTTTTGTCAATTAATCTAGCGAATTCCTAGTACAGATATGTATGATAGCATTGGCTGGCAGTGATATACATGGGTCTCTTTTATTTTTCTGATTTAACACTACACTCTAAGATGTATATTTTACCCTGTAAGATACATCGTTTATATCTTGATAATTATTTTCTGATATAGTATAATTATTCATGCCAACTGCACTGAAACATTTCAATATTTCTGTACAGGCACTGAAATACATCAGCATTATTTCACTTTCTCTTGTGATTGCACTGATGGGAAGCAATTCTAATATCGGTATTTACATCACTTACATTCTTGCCCTTGCCATCAGTTGTATGTATTTTGATGCGAAATTTACAAAAAATATGGCGATTCTCGGCTATCTCTGTCTGGTTGTTGCCGTATTTTTCCGGTCTCACAATGTAACACTCAGCGAAGGCGATACCGCCATGAACTGGTTCCGTGGTTATGTCATGGGATTTACCATTGAATATATCGCATTGTCCGCAGTTTGTATCTCCATCAGCAAAGCAACCCGTACTCTGCTGGAAAGTGTTCAGGATAAGGACAAGCTTCAGGCTGTCCTTGATAATTGTGACGATGCTTCCGGAAATCTCGTAGATTCTGTAAACCAGCTTCATGATGCTCTTGAACAGAGCCGCACCGGCAATGCAGTTGTCACTGATTTTGCCAAACAGACAATGGATGACTGCAGAAGCAATCAGGAATATGTACATGATACCGTGGAAGAAATCCAGAAAATGGCAGATTCCATTGATATGATTATTACAAAGACAAATAATATGAAGGAGGTCGCAACTCAAACTTACGAAAGCACACACTCCTACATACAGGTGATGGATGATGCCGTGTCCAGCATGGATGTTATCAGCCAGTCCACAGACGAAACTTTACAGACTATCCAGATTCTGGAAAACCGCGTGCAGCATATTGAAGAATTGACCAATACTATTATTGCCATTGCAAACCAGACAAGTCTTTTATCCCTGAATGCTTCTATTGAAGCTGCCCGTGCCGGTGAAAACGGAAAAGGATTTGCCGTAGTTGCTGAAGAAGTCCGCAAACTTGCCGAACAGTCACACGATGCTGTCGGCAGCATCACAAACCATGTAGAAGGCATCCGTCAGAGCGTCGCCGATGCCAGCACATCCATTCTCAAAGGCAGCCAGTCCGTAGAAACTGGTCTGGAAAAAATCCGTGTTGCCCGAACAGAAGCTGAGAATCTGGGAAACATCCAGAAAACATCCCTTCAGACAGCAGAGGATATCTTTGGAAGCAGTCAGGAAACCAAAAATTCCGTAAATGGTGTAGTTGAAAAATCAGAACACATGACTACACTCATGGAACATTCCTCTGAGATGGTTTCGGATATCCGCAAGCGGCTTGATACACAGGAATCACTGCTTCAGGATATGGACCGGGTATTTTACCAGGTAAGCGATGTATCCGGACAGCTGAAAGAGATTGTTACATCCAGTAAAGAAAACGAAATTGCTTAAATTTATAAAACCATAGCTTAGAAAAGCGATACTGTTTCAGTCACAGCATCGCTTTTCTTTCTCTATCTCCTGTTTTTTTGGATTTTCTTTAAAAGCACATATCCAACCAGGCACGCAGTTACCTCAGTAATTGGAAATGCCCACCAAATCAACGAAACTCCCACCTGGCCATTTCTGGCAAAAACAGAAAAAATACCAGCCAATGGTAAAATAAGAACCAGCTGTCTGAGCAGCGAAATCACAAGCGACTCTATTCCCCCGTCCAAAGCCTGATAAATTCCCTGATATGCTACATTGATTCCTGCAAAAATAAAACTGATGGAGATAATTCTCATTGCTCCAATGAAATACTCCCTTGATTGCCCTGCATTGAATAAATTTGCAAATGCTCCCGGAAAAATTTCTGTAATCGCTACACCTATAACCATAAGTATAATCGTATAAATCAGACCATATCTGATTCCATCGCTGATTCTCTTTTTATTTCCCATTCCATATGCAAATGCTATGATTGGTGTGATTGCATCTCTCAGTCCAAATGCAAGGAATAATACAAACTGCTGGACTTTATAGAACAATCCGTATGCAGTCTGCGCTGATGCATTAAATTTTAAAATCAGATTCATCACATACACCATCACAGACATCAGTGCCTGTGCGATAATTGCAGGAAGTCCAATCGAATAAATCCCCCTGATAATCCTGACATCAGGCTTCATATATTTTATTCCATGTTTAAACTCTTTGTTTAATTTTAGATGAAAAATAAGTAATAATGCCGCTGATATGACCTGTCCGATTACAGTGGCATATGCTGCACCCTTTACTCCCATTTCCGGAACAGGTCCGATACCATAAATCATAACCGGGTCAAGAATAATATTAATCACCGCTCCCGTAATCTGACCTATTGTGGAATAAAGAGAACGCCCGGTTGCCTGTAATAATTTTTCAAACAATGAAAAAAAGAGAATTCCAAAAGAAATGACACAACATATTCTCAGATAATCTGTTCCCATTGCTATTACTTCCGTATCAGCCGTCTGTGAAGAAATATATGCTTTTACTCCAAAAATTCCAAATAACAGACAAACCGCATAAATAATAATTCCCAAAAACAGGCTGTTTCCTGCAACTCCCGCAGCCTTTTTATTTTTCCCCTCTCCAAGTGTCCTTGCAAGCAATGCATTTGTTCCTACCCCTGTTCCAATTCCAACTGCTACCATCAGCATCTGGACCGGAAACACCAGCGTAAGAGCATTCAGGGCTGCTTCGCTCCCCACTTTCATATTTCCTACAAAGGCACTGTCCACGATATTATAAACTGCCTGCAATGCCATTGATAAAATCATTGGTATTCCCATCCGCACCATGAGTTTATTCACTGGCATCTCCTTCATCTTGTTACTCTCTGGCATTTTAACTAAATCCTCCTTTTTCTGCATAAAAAAAGTGCAGACTTATCTCATAAGCCGGACTTACGCTGATAAGCTGCACACTTTTAATGGCATTTTATATCATTTTAAAATAAAATAACGAGCAGCAAAACTGGATTTACGCTAGTCTGCTACTCGTCTGAAAATCATTATATTTCTCATTTTGAAAAAAGTCAAGCAAAAAATTTCTTCTTATATTTTGCCATATAAAATCACCTTCAAGCTATTATTTTCTTTACATTATAGCTTAAAGGTGAGCTTTTTTTAGTTACTATGAAATTTATTAGTTATTACATTTCTATCTTTGCCTGGCAATTCTCGCTATTGCCGGTACATCCATGTTTATCCTCACTACAATTATGTTCCCCACAGGAATGCTCATGTTCATGATGCATACAGTGAATGTCTGGATTATAATCCAGATTTCCTGTTATATAATTATTCACTGCTTCGTCTGCATTGCCAGTAACTCCACCATATAACCGGATTCCATCTTCATATGTTACACCAATTCTCAATTCTCATTTCTTATTCTCCTTTTTGCCAGATTACTGGCTCTATATTTCCTTTTTATTGTCAACACCAGGTGTTGTAACAATCACTCTGTCTCCCTGCTTCAAAAGATTCTCCATCTCATTAACCATATCATTTATTGTACCAGCATGAGTAGCCACTTCCGCAGTATCTCCCGCATTACTTTCAGCCATAGCACTTATTGCAGTAAACTGCTCATTTTCATTTCTAATGCTATCTGCAATATCCTGATTAATTAATACAGTATTTCTGATAACATCTGCCTGTTCTCTATGAGCCTCTCCCATAGCTTTTACTGCATCTACGGATACATTCAGTAACCCTGTCATATCCTGCATTCCTTCATAAACATTGATGAAGTATTCGTTTTGTTTTTGAAGCTTTTGGGAGTTTTCTTCAACCTGTGCCGTAATGTCAGAAACATTTCTCTGTACTCTTTCAATAACCGCCTGTACATTTTTTAATGATTCCTGTGTATTATTTGCAAGATTGCCTACCTCTGTTGCAACTACAGCAAATCCTCTTCCTGCTTCTCCAGCTCTTGCTGCTTCAATAGAAGCATTTAATGCGAGCAAATTTGTAGAGGATGAAATTTCACTGATAAGTTCCAATGTTTCACCTATCTGCATAACAGCTTCCGATAACTTTTCTGTTATTCCGGTAGTTGCATTCATTGACACTGAAACTTCATTATTAATTTGTGATAATTCATCCAGCATCTCTTTATTCAGCTTTGATTTATCCAAAAGATTTTTAGATGTATCTTCAACTCTTTCAACATTTTCAGCAACAACCTTTTCCCATTTATTTAATTCATTAAGGTTATCCCTGCTTTCATCCGTTTTTGCCGCCAGCAAATTACTTTCAGCTGCCAGTTCTTCACTTGTTGCTGCCAGTTCCTGTGCCGAAGCACTCTCATTTCCTGATATTTCTGATAAAGCCACACCTGCAGTATGTAATTTTTTCGATAACTCCTGGACTGCTGAAAGTACACTTGTAACATGTTCATTGTTCTTTTCAAGTTCATCCTTCTTGGCGTTTACCAAAAAATGTGCCACAAAGAAAACAAATATGAGTAATCCGGCTAATGACAGTACCAACGCAACCAGACATATAATAATATCTGTCAAAAACAATTCATCTTTTACCGGCATGAGGTCCGTACCTTTCACAGCCCAACCGATAAACAGGGAAATCATACATATTAATCCGCTTCCTAATAACATCTTAGTATCTAAAAAGAATGCCATCAAAATCAGAAAAAAGAACAGAAATCCCCAAAAAGTTCTCGTTGGAAGCATATATAATAAATAGTTCCATTGAATAATCAAAACTACTACTGAGAAAATTTTTCCAACCTTTAATTTCCCTTCTTTTAAAAATCCTTTTTCATCAAAAGATGTTTTTACAATCAATATTGCAATTGCAAAGAAAATTAAATCCATGAGTCCTAACCCTATCGTCGCCATCCATGGCACTTCCGGATATAACCCAAATATCTTCTCCGTATTAAACGTAATAGTTGCACACATACAGGCACTTACCAAAATAATAAGTCCCCACTTATATACTGTTGATAAATAAACCTCAACTGCTGTTTTTTTCTTATCCATAATAATTCCCCTCCTAAAATTCATATAATTGAGTAATAATAGAATAGCCTGCACCAACCGTACAGATAATAATTTTCGTTCCTTTTACAGAATATCGATCCCATAATCTGTTTAAACATAAAATAGGGCAGGTATTTCCAGTGTATCCATATTCCTTTCCAACAAAGAAATATTTATTATCATCTTCTGACAAACCTAATAATCTTAATGTTTCCATATTATAAACATCACTTAACTGCGAAAAGATATAATAATCTATATCATCTGCCTTTAATGAATTTCTATGTAAAAGTTCGTTTATAGAATTTGTCCATTGTTCCGGAATAAAATCCATTGGAAACGGATTCCATTCCAATCGTTTTTCATTTGGCATAACTGCCTGTAATGGAACTTTTGCCATACCACACTTAGGATATTTAATATAATCATGGTAACTGGCATTAACAGACACAAAGGTATCAAGAAATCCTTTCTTAACTGTTGCTTCTTCTGATGTCAATGCAACACATGCTGCTGCATCTCCAAAAGTTGCATAAACAACAGTATCAGACCATAGTGCTATTGGTGTAATACAGAAGCAGCCAACAACCAATGCTTTTTTTACGTCAGATGCCTGCATATACTTATACACAACATCCAGCCCTTGTATCATTCCTGTGCAATTACTGTTTAAGTCAAAAGCTACTTTGATATTTTTCATCCTTTCGCCATACAAACCAGTTATCCTCATTGCATTCGATGGAAATAGATATTCTGGTGTATCTGTACATACAATCAGCATTTCATACCCGGCAAGCGATAGTTTATGCTCCTCAACACAATTATCAATTGCATTCATACACATTGTAATGGTATTCTCTTCGTCTGAAATAAAATATCTTTTTCGTCTGCCTAAATGTTCCATCAAACCATGTGCATTAAGTCCCCGTTTTTCAAAATGTTCATCTATCTGCTCATTATACACCTTGTTTTCAGGTATATATACACCAGTTCCTTCAATCAAAACATTCTTCATATGCACGTTCTCCTATTAATTAATATAAAAATACTCTTTATCCTACTAAATTGATAAAGAGCATAGTTTTACTGGCTTAAATAAAAATTTGATTTACTACATATCAAAAAGTTACGATATGATGTATTGTCAGAAAAATCGTTTATTACTAGCATAGTTATCAAATCCTTTCCTCATATTATTTTATAATTATATCACCTCATGTCATTTTTGTCAATTTTAACCTAATATTTTAATCAAAAGAAATTGTTTTTGTATATATTTAACATTTTTTATTTCCCAGCTTCTCCATTTATTTTCATTCACGAGTCCGGCAAACCACAAACCAGTAAATCTGACCGGCATAACTGATTTCATAAACCATTTTCAACAGGGATGTGCCGCAATCGCTGTTCTTGCAAGCAGCATGGTAAGAAATAAAAACAGAAAATAATATTTATTTCTGAAGTACATACAGTTTAAGGCATGGTCTATTTTGTCTTGAATTTACATTAAAAAGCCGGGTATTTGCGATTCGTCACAAATACCCGGCTTTCTCATTTATTCTCTTTGTCAATATAATCTTTCTTATAATGGTGAATCCCATATACAATCTTTCCCACTGCAAATGCTGCTGTAAACACAATTCCCAGTATCAGATTTTCCGCTTTGCATAATTTTAAAAGAATGATGACAAGAATAATCGGCCCAACAAAGTCCAGAACATATTCAAATATATGGTCTTTCACATGTTTTTTCAATAAATACTGTTGTTTTTCTTTTTCACTAAACTTACTGCTCATTTCCACTTCCTCCACTATCTGTATTTCATTTCCGTGTTCTGATATTGGTGCAAATTCCTTACAGAATTTTTCCATTCCAATTTTCTGTATTTTCAGTCCTATCTTCTCATAAAATCCAACTGCCTGCTTATTATCCGCCCACACATTCAGAGTTACATTATAATATCCATGTGCCTTTGCATAATCAAGTACATATTCATATAATCTGCTGCCGATATGTTCCCCTCTGACTTTCTCATCCACGCACAAATCATCAATGTACAATGTTTTTACATCGGTCATGTTATTATCATTTATAAACTGCTTATGAATACAGAATGCATATCCGGCAACCACTCCGTCTTTCTCTGCCACAAACACCGGCGTTTTGTCATCTGCCAGAATTTCTTTCAGCTGCTCATCATTATACTTCTTCGCACCCTGCTTAAATAAATCCGGACGTGCATCACTGTGTACCTTATGTACCTGATAAAGAAGTTTATCTATCACCGGAATGTCTTTTTCTTCTGCTCTTCTGATATTTAATTTACTCATAACTGTCTCCTTTTGCATGTATTCAAATGTAGGTAATTGCGAAACACATAATTTATCTTTATTGTATATGCAAATTAAACAATTACTAAGAAGGTACTATG
>ENA-ORMN01001594-ORMN01001594.1-human-gut-metagenome-genome-assembly--contig:-NODE-1594-length-21862-cov-27.413766_pt1 | contig 21862 bp, 20 predicted proteins | sample MGYA00242102_ERZ508993 | MGnify/ENA primary metagenome ERZ508993 (study PRJEB26280, sample SAMEA2338770) | human gut metagenome | biome: human gut; feature: human-associated habitat; material: faeces...
CTTGCCTACGCACAGAATGGTCACTCGCTGCATACGCACACCTCCGCCGTGTACGGCCCGCTGAGCTCCGACCGCGGCGCCACGGTCACGGCGGCGTCCAGTCCCGCCAACGCCCGTTCCAGTGTCTGCCGTGCCCGTTCCGGGGTATTGTTTTCCCGGCTCAGATGGGCCAGCACGAACTGCCGCGTCCCACCTTCTGCCAGCCGCCGGGCAAACGCGCCGGCTGCGGCGTTGGACAGGTGGCCCCGCGCACCCAGAATACGCTGCTTCAGGTAGTAAGGATACGGCCCGGAGAGCAGCCATTCCTCGTCGTGGTTGCTCTCCAGCACCATGAGGTCAACGCCTGCCAGCGTCTGCTCAGCCTCCGGCGTGACAACGCCCGTGTCCGTGAGTATCCCGACGCCGGCTCCGCCGTGGTCCACACGAAAATCGATGCTCTCCGCAGCGTCATGGCTGGTGGGGAATACAGTGATCCGGGCGTTCCCGATGTCGAAAGCGCCTGCCCTCGGAATGACACGCAGTACATCCGACACGCAGGAACTCTTGCGGCACAGGGCTTCCGCCGTTCCACGGCTGGCGTACAGCGGCAGACGGTGCTGCTTTGTCAGCGTCGCCACGCCGCAAATGTGGTCCGTGTGCTCATGAGTCAGCAAAACGCCGGAGATGTCCGCCGGGGACAGGGCAAGCGCCTGCAGGGCGTCGCAGATCCGCCGCGCGGAGATACCGGCGTCCACCAGAAGGTGGGTCCCGCCGGCGCTGACCAGCAGGCAGTTTCCCTCAGACCCACTGGCTAAGATATGTACGGTCAACAACGGTCTATGTCCTCTCTGAACGAAAACGCCCGCCGCGGCAAGCCGCAGTTGGCTGCGGCCTCTCGCAGCGGGCGCTGGATGGCTTCGTGTTATCCTGCGTGGGTCTCGGTGTCAGCCTCATCGGGCACGTCCACCAGGGAGATATCCGCGCCCACCGCGCGGAGCTTGCCCACCAGATCCTCGTAGCCGCGCTCGATATAGTTGATGTGGCTCAGCTCGGTGGTGCCCTGCGCCGCAAGACCGGCAATGACCAGTGCTGCGCCGGCGCGAAGATCGCAGGCCTGAATGGGGGCACCCACCAGCTGTTTCACGCCCTCTACAACCGCCACCTTGCCGTCCACCTGAATGTGTGCGCCCAGGCGCTTCAGTTCATCCACATACTTGAAGCGGTTGGCACCGTATACGCCCTCGGTCACCAGGCTTGTCCCCTCCGCCAGCGCCAGCACCGCGGTGATCTGGGGTTGCATATCCGTGGGAAAGCCGGGATAGGGCAGCGTTTTGACGTTGGTTTTTGTCAGCGGACCGCTGCGCCGCACCAGCAGGGAGTCGTCATCTTCTGTGACGGATACGCCCATCTCCATCAGCTTGGCGCTGATGCACTCCATGTGCTTGGGGATGACGTTCTTCAGCAGCAGCTGGCCGCCGGTGGCCGCCACGGCGGCCATATAGGTGCCCGCCTCGATTTGGTCGGGAATAATGCCGTAAGAGCCGCCGGTCAGGCGCTTCACGCCGCGGATCTTGATGGAATCCGTGCCCGCGCCTTTGATGTCGGCGCCCATGGAGTTCAGGAAGTTGGCCAGGTCCACGATGTGCGGCTCCTTGGCGGCGTTTTCGATCGTGGTGGTACCCTCGGCCAGTGCCGCGGCCATCATAATATTCATGGTGGCCCCCACGCTCACCACGTCCAGATATACCGGCGCACCCACCAGACGGCCGTTTTTGGCGGCGGTGTGGATGAAGCCTCCCTCCACGGACACCTCAGCGCCCATAGTGGTGAAGCCCTTGATATGCTGGTCGATGGGCCGGACGCCGAAGTTGCAGCCGCCGGGCATGGCCACGGTGGCCTGGCCGAAGCGGCCCAGCAGCGCACCCAGCAGGTAGTAACTGGCGCGGATGCGGCGGGCAAGATCGTAGGACGGGCGGGTGGAGTGGATAGCGTGGCAGTCGATCTCAATGGCGTGCTGGTTCAGCACGCGCACCTTTGCGCCCAGCTCCTCCAGAATAGAGAAGAACAGGGTCACATCGCTGATCTGGGGGATGTTCTCGATACGGCATACGCCATCCACCAGCAGGGCGGCAGGGATGATAGCTACAGCGGCGTTTTTCGCACCGCTGACGGTCACTTCACCAAAAAGCTCTCGTCCGCCGCGGATCATGTATTTATTCAAGGCAGTTTCCCTCTTTTCAAGTCATCGGTGCTTGTATGCGGCGGCGCTGTGCCGGCGTCAAAAGCGCCAAACATAGTGTGTCCAGACAGCGCTCGGTCCATACGGCGCAATACAAGTGCTATCAGTATACCATATTTTTCGATAAAAGCAAGAAAACCGCAGGAAATTTTTAAGAGAACCGAAAAGCTGCACAGAAAAAAGCTCCCGGGGGACGGATATCCGTCTCCCGGGAGCCTTTGCCCCCTGCGAAGCGCGCTCGTGCACTGTACATTCTCCCGCGCAGTGAGCCCCCCTCGGCTTCGTGTCCCCTTGTTGATCCCCCCCCTGCCGTGCGGCGTACCCCTATGCCGCAGCCCCCTGTAAGGCCAAATAGTACGATACCACTTCGCAAACTGTTTTTCAAGGATAATTCGCGCTTTTTAGCCAATTTTTTGTGCTGTTCAACGTCTCTACGCCGGTGTGTTCAGAAAAGTGCAGGCAATAGGCGTGATTTGATAATCGCCAAAAACGATAGAACGCAAAACCCCTACCGTGGCACCAGCCAGCGGCGCGCGACAGCGCCACGCGGGAAGCTGTGCTGGCACAGTCCTTCTGACCGAGGAAAAAACCGGAAAAATCTCCGTGGTCGCGTGGGAAAATTACCCGCAAGGAACGTTTCGCCCCGCGCCAAGGGGTTCTTAGACCGTAGGTCTAAGCGGCGTTTTTGGCTACTTTTGCCGCCGGGGGCAAAAGTAGCTCGCGCTCGGGGGCGCGAAACCCTCCCTACGAAAATTTGAGAAAAAACAACCAACCTCACTTTACGCAAAAACCACTTCACTTGTCTAAATTGTAACCGAATTATGAACGGCTTTTGGCCGCTATCAGCGTCAAAATAGTTTACATAATGACTTTTCGATTTTAGCTGGAAAATTTTTCCAGCTAAGTTGTTGCGTTTTTTAAAAATCTCGATTTGAATTGCATAAATGCTGCGTTACACAAGAATTACGCTTTATAGGTGCTCAGATAAATTGCGTAAATTACTGGTAAATTATGGAAGAAATGGAAATTATTTCCAATTCCGGGCGATTTTTAACGGGGCGATGTCACTATCTCAAAAATGGAAATAACTGGCAACAAAATCCGTAAAAATTTTTACAACATAATGATGTTTACGTTGTAAACCGCTGGCGAGAGTGGCGAGGTCAAGTCCGACACAAACAAATTTTTATGGAGGAAACAAACATGAAGAAGATCATTGCAACTGTGCTGGCCATGGTCATGGCTCTGGCACTGTGCACCACCGCTTTCGCGGCACCTGTTGCTGGTTATACCGGCTATACCAGAGGCGGCGAAAAGCTGATGGCGAACACCACGGATGCTGAAAGCTTTTCTGTGGAAGCTCACGAGGCTACGTTCAACAAAGCCACCGGCGCTGGTAATGTTGCTTACTACACTGTAAGTGATGCCACGGCTGCAAACACTGGCTACAACGGTGATTACACCAAGGCAGACAAGACTGATTTCGATCTGCAGCTCACCAAGTCCGGTGCTTCCACACTGTACCTGAAGCACGTTAATGAGGGTGCTGAGTATGTTGCCAAGGTCGAGGCTTTCACCAAGATTGGCGCCAAGTGCGGTCAGCTTGATGTTGATGCCGATGGCACTTACTATGTAAACACCAGCAAGTATACTGATACTAATGGCACCAAGGACGCTGGTGAGGCGTACTTTATGGCCAGCGATGCGCAGGGTGCTGTGTATGTCCTGCTGAACGGCAAGCTGGTTTCCGTGACGCTGGCTGATGAGCAGACTCTGGTTGGCCACACTTGGGTTGCTGTCGAGAAGGATGGCAAGGTCGTTTCTTACAAGTGCTCTGACTGCGGCACTGTTGCTTCCATCTACAAGACCTATGCTGCCGCTAAGGCTTCCGGCCTGAAGAATGTTGAGGCGTTTGTGAACGATGATGGCGAGACCATCTACCTGGCCTACACCGATGGCAAGACCGACACCACCAAGCCCGCTGATGGTACTTCCAGCCCCAAGACCTTTGACGCTGGTATCGCTATGTACGTCGGTATGGCTCTGACCTCCGTCGCCGGCTCCGCCGTCGTCATCGGCAAGAAAAAGGAGTTCTAATTAAACTCAAAAAAGAGAAAGGCCCATTGGGCCTTTCTTTTTTTTGCCTTTAATTATCCCTGGCCTGTCGGCCAGAGATAATATAGATGATTTTTCTTTTCGGGGTGCTTCTTTTTTTGCGCTTAATCAGCCCGCGCCTGTCGGCGCGGACAAAATAAATATCCCCCGGCCTAGCCGGGGGTATTTCTTATGCGGGCGAAGCCCTATGTTACCAGCCACGCCTCATGCGGCGTTAGTACGACTTGCCATTTGCATAGGCTGTCCTACCCACACCGGTATAAGTCCGGCACCTTTTCATTCTTATATAGCCGTCATCCCTAACACTTATGCTTTTTCTTCTGCCTAATTATCTCAACAGCAATCTTTACTTCTATCACACAACTTGCTAAACTGTTTCTGCCACTTCATTCTTGAATGGCCTCCCTTTGTTTTGTAGTTTGCAGTTGCCAGACCACATCTCTACTATAACAGAGGGAGTTTTATTTTCCTCATCGGCAGCAGCCTCTTTTGAACCACTCGCCCAGCGAGTGGTTTTCGGGATACAAAAAACAGACGTGGAAATCTCCACGTCTGTTTTATACATATTTGTCAGAACTTCTTTAATTCCCTCAAAGAATTTTGGAGCGTATTGAAGATATTGAACCGGCTGGTCGATCAGCTATCTTTCTCCATCGTCAATCAAAAGAAGATCGTCCCGTGTTGCGGCATGATTGCGTAGCTCATCCGAGAAGCCGGAGATGCTGAACAGGACGTACCACACTTTTCGCCGATCCCGCTCCCATGCGACATCGCAGGCCTTAGCTTCCAACGCATGAAGGACATTAAGACCAACTGGCTCTTTCCAGTACTTGCACTCTCCCAGGATCAGGTTCTTGCCCTCCGGATCAAGAGCTGCAATGTCGATCTCATTCTTGGCATCCCAATACCCGCCCAGCTTGGAGAACTGGAACGGCCATGCGTTATTGACATTCAATTCCCACATCCGCTCCTGACAGATGTCCTCATATACGAAGCCAATGTGGCTGGTAGTGAGTCCCCTGCGGATCTTATCCATCACGATACCGCTATGCCCGCTTTCGATAAAGCTCATATTGGGATAGATAAATGCGAACCAAAACCGCAGATAGTTATCCTTGATCTTGTAAAGGCCGCGCTTGCTCTTCTCGGGATTTTCCTCTGTGACAGGCACCCTTCGTTCCAGAATATCCAGATCCATCAAGGTCTTCAGGTACTTGGTCAGGTTCGTTGACTTGACCTCCAAAACAGCGGCAATCGCGGAAAGCTTGTGGTTTCCAGCCGCGATCGCCTTGATAATGGAAAAGTAACTGCCAACCTCACTGACCTCCTGCTGCAGCAGAAAATGCGGTTCATCATAGAGATAGCCGGAGCGGTTCAGTACGCATTTCTGGATAGCACGATAGATATCGCTACTCTCCGAAAATAACTCGATATACTTGGGGACACCGCCTGTAACAGAGTATAGCTCAATGAGTTCTCTGCGGGTTTTGCCAGGGAAAAACTCATGGTAATAGGCGAACGGGATCTGCTTGAGCCGGATCTGCGCGGTTCGCCTTCCGTATAAAGGGCTGCCGTAGGCCAGTGTCTGAGCCTCCATCATGGAGATCAGGGAGCCGCAAAGAATGACCATAACAGACTGCTTCTTTAGTATTTCTTCCCATATCCGTTGGAATATGGAAGGAAATGCAGGCTCTGCCTTGCCCAGATACTGAAATTCATCCAGTACGATAACGGGCTTGCTGTCATGCTTGGCATCCATGATTGCTTTGAATATCACGTCCCAGCTTTTGACGTCTGCATTACGCAGAAGATCACTATCAATGAATTCTGCCGCTTTCTCTTTGAATGCCGCTCGGTTTTGTGCTTCGGACTCTTCACTTGCAAGGAAAAACAGGGCGTTTTTATCCCGAATAAACTCGGATATCAGCGTAGTCTTTCCCACTCGCCGGCGTCCATACAGTACGACAAGTGCGCTGCCGTTCCGCTCATACTCACTTTGCAGCGTCTCCATCTCCTGCTGTCGATCAACAAATACATGCATGCGATCACCACCTTTACAATTATTATACTCCAAATTATAATAATTTCAATCATAATTTCATTCCGCTTCTATAATTCTTTGTGGCAATGTAAGGGACAGCTTTTCAATGGATGCGGTAAAGTGTTTCTCAGAGTATTCATCTCGATGCCACGCCTTATAAAAATCTATGCAGCATTCCTCCTCCAGAGCATCCCTCTCTGCCCAATCCTTTATACAGCCTTCTGCCTGTTCTTCGCGGATGCCCTTCAGCATAGCAAAACGCGCCATATCATAGTCGGCATACAGCTCTGTAATGCAGCCCGAATCCCAGCTTGTGGTAAACTGCATTGTAAGGAGATAGACCTTGCATGTCTTGCACACCGAGGGATCAGGCGAGATCACCCGAACCATCTCCGGTGCCATGATAACCATACGCCGCATACGGAGTGCCATCAGCAGGATCAGGAAGGTCTTGCCCGCGCCGCTGGTGCCGCATACGGCAATATATATCTTCCATATCTCTGTCACTTCCGTTTCCGTCACCGTGACCTTACCGGTTTTGGGATCTGTATTCGTTTCCGTTACCGTAGTCGTGCGAGACTCCTCCGTGCTCGTGAAGGTATAGATGGCGTCCTTGGCCTTACGGATCACATCCTCCATATCCTTGAGGGAGATAGATGCGTAGTCCTGATTTTTGGCGGCACAGTACATGGCAATGAAGCGGTTGGCATTGTAGGTCGGGGAGCTTTCGTATGGATTGATGATCTCCTTCTGGTCGGCACCGGAAGCGGTAAAATCCGTGTCAATCCGGGCGCGAACATCCTCCTGCCCTTCCTCCAGCAAGTCGCTGATCGCCTGCGAGATCTGATTGATGTTCTCCACAATGGCGGCGTTGTCATTAAGAATCGGTGTGTCTGGACTTCCTTCAACCCCTGCCTTGGTCAACCCGCCGAAGATCAGGGAGGGCAGCAGCATGATGAACAGGACGGGAAGCACCAGCAACCCGGCAATGATGGCAGCAACCGCCTTGTGATGTGTCCAGAGTGCCGCTGCCGCCGCACCGTAAGGGCCTGCGGCAGCAGCACCTTTTGCCGCGCCGCTTACCGCTTTTCCGGTTTTGATGGCGCCGCGCACAGCGCCGGCAGCGTGTGCGCTGATTTCAGCGGCTTCGTTCAGACCGCTGCGTTCTTGCTGGGTCATATCAGGTCTTGTCCTTTCTGCGAGGCGGGTCAGGCAGACGCCGGATCAGGCTCTCACGATAGGAAATGCCGCCATCCGGATTCTGATAGGGTTTTTTCTCCACTACGTCCTGTGCGTACTGCCTATACCATTTTGCGCCGTCCACAGTGGTGACGGTGGTGTATTCCCGTTTTGGCTCCATATACTGTTCAGTGCTGTACATGGCAAAGGCACGACCGGCAGGTTCTTCCTCAGAGGTCTCCGTGCCGGTGATATGCCCACCGCGGATCTCCACATTGGAGAAGTTCGGAATATCCGCCGCGCCTTCACCAAGAGCCGTATAGCCCATATAGGACTTGAGAGCGTCCGCCGCCATATTGCCGGACATGACATCCCCAGATCCCGCACCGCCGGTGGCAATCCGGCTGATAACGTTATTGGCAATATCGCCGCCCTTGGTCATAGAGGCACGGAACGCCATGCCGCCAACGCCGCCGCTGCCTGTACCGGTGGCGTTTCGGTATGCGCCGTTATAGAAGCTGCGATTGGCAACACCGGCCAGACCGCCTTGCAGGAAGGTATTGCTGTCACCGCCACTGCCACCGGTGTTTCCGGCTCGCCCTGCATTACCGCCTCGACCTCGCCCGGCGACGCCACGGGCGGCAGCGATGCTCCGCGCGGCCAGCATCGCTTCTGCCAGCATAGAGCCGCCTGTATGACCCACATTGATGCCAAGACCCTGCATGAAGCTGTCGATTTTCTGTGAGATCTTCAAAAATGCCACTGCGCACAGAAACCAGACGAACAGGTTTCCGGCCACGCCTTCTTTACCGGAAGCTGAGACCTGAGACTGCACATCTGATTCCGTCAGAGCAAAGGCAGGGATCGTGAGCGCACATATAGCCAGTACGGACAACACGATCCCTGTGATGTATTTCGTTTTTTGATTCATGATCGTCTCCTATAGGGATAAGGGGTTTGCCAGGAAGGTTCCCACCATGGTGATGAACAGGCGAAGGCACCATGCGTTCATCAGCAGTAGAAATATCTGGCCGCCGAACATCCGGCACCACGCCTTGAAGATGTTGGAGGTAGCCTGCGCCGCGCCCGTAGCAAAAGCCACCGGCGCCGTGAATACCAGAACGCCCAGGAGCACATAACGCTCCGCCGCCTCAAATAGCAGCTTGATATAGTTCCACGCCAATATGAGGACGAGGATCAGGGCGATTAGAGCCACCGCGCCGTTGGCGCAGACCCCAAGGATGGTAAGTATGACCGAATTGAAGTCGGCAAAGTTCAGTGTGGGCAGCTCAGACGACATGATCCACGCGTAGGGTGTCCCGCCGATTTTCAGTATCAGCTCCACGATTTCATCTGCGAAATAGGTCAGCAGAATGAACAGCACAGAGCGGATCGTCAGTTTTACCGGGTCTTCCGCCTCCACACCGGCCACAAGGCCATAGTTCTTGAAAAGCTGCCAGATCAGGTTCAGCAGAATCATGCCGATAGCCAGCGCAACAAAGATGTGGTACATTGTCTCCGCGGCGGGGAAATAGCGCAGGAAGGTGCTCATATTGCAGCCCAGCGCACCCAGTACAGAGGTGTTGATAAGGTCAAGACCGTACATGACCTGCTCCGCAATCCATTCTACAATACCATCTAATATGCCCATAGCAACACTCCTTTCTCAACCGGGCAGTGAGGCGTTATCCGTTCCATCTGCCATCCGTGAAGAAGGGCGTAACATAGGACATGATGAAGCCCAGACCGTTGAGGATCGCCCAGGTGATGATGATACGCTTGAGCCATGCGCGGCTTTCATCCACAGTGCGGCCACTGCGGGAGAAGTTCATCAGCAGCAGAGCCACCGACGCGGTGACAATGGCGGCGATGGTGGAGATCAGAAGGATCTGGTTATAGACGTCCTTCATGATCTCGTTGGCCTTCTCCCATACAGTCGCGGCAAAGACCGGTTGGCAGAGCATGGCGGCCATGGTCACGCCCACGAAGGCCGCGTATAGTGCCTTGCCGGGACTTTTCCTGTGGAGATGTGTGTTGGTCAGGTCATGTTTTTTCACTCGTGATACCTCCTGTGATACAAAAATGTGGAAAGGGGTGGCCCTGAAGGTCGTCCCCAGCAAACTGCCCAATAGCCCGGAAACACAAAACACCACCCTCGAAAGGATGGTGTTCTGTGTCGTAAAAGTGGGCTTTGGCATCTTTGGGCATGCTTAGTATAGCACACTCAGATTTGCACCGAAATCGCAAAACCGTGCCAATGTTGTGGCGGGAGGAAGCCAAATCCGCGACCCACATTTAACACGGGATAAGTGTTAAATCCGAGAAATACCATAGGAACTCCTATGATGTTTTTTGTTAGTTGCACATCAGCATGCAACTAACAGCTAAAATCTTAGTATATATAGACTAATGCTCCGTATACTATTTTACTTTTGAGGTAAAAGTCTGTTGACAGTTTTATGACAAAGTGTTATCCTATAATTAACCTGCAAGGTAAATTATAGTGGAGGGGATGAAAGCCCTGAAAATAACATTTAAATCGAACAAACTGGGGAAGATTTGCACAGACTCCTCTGTGACCAGGAAAACATATAATTTGGAAATGGCGGAGAAAATTGCTCAGCGCATGGAGGAATTGGAGGCTGCCGATTCGGTTGATATGTTATTACAGTTTCAAATTGGCCGATGTCATCCACTAAAAGGTAATCGGCAAGGACAGTTTGCGATGGATTTAGTTCAACCATTTAGATTAGTATTTGAAAAAGTAAAGAATACAGTACAGATAGTTAAGATTCTCGAAATAGAAGATTATCATTGAGGTTACTGCATTCAGGAGGTAAGGAGGAAACTGATATGCTACATGGAAAAAGCGTAATAGCGGTACCACCTGGGGCAACCATACGCGAGCAGTTAGAAATCCGCGGAATGAACCAGCGAGAGTTTGCAAAAAGAATGGGGATGACTGAGAAACATATCAGCAATCTTATCAATGGCAAAGTGGAATTAAGCCAGAATGTTGCACTGCGTTTGGAGTCTGTCCTCGGAGTTCCTGCCAAGTTTTGGAATAATTTGGAAGCGATCTATCGTGAAAAGGTTGCTAGAGCCACTGACGAAAATGAGTTAGAAGAAGACATTTCAATTGCTAAAGAATTTCCGTACTCAAAAATGGCAACATTGGGTTGGGTTCCGCCGACAAGAAAGGCAGAAGAAAAAGTTTGGAATTTGAGGGGTTTTTTTGAAGTTGCGCGTCTAGGATTGTTAGAAATCCTTAGAATTCCAGGAATTGCTTATCGCAAAGTAGGTGAAAATTCAAAAAGCAATTATGCCCTCGCTGCGTGGGCACAAAAAGCGCGTCTGGATTCTAGAACAATTTTGACTTCCCCGGTTAATATTGATAAACTATCTAGTGTACTTTCCGATATACGTGCATTAACTTTAGAAGATCCGGAATCGTTTTGCCCCAAATTAAGGCAACTTCTTGGAGAATGTGGAATCGCAATTGTTTTTCTTCCACACATCAGCGGCTCCTTTTTGCATGGAGCTACATTTATCGAAGGAAATCATATTGTTATAGGGCTTACTGTAAGAGGCCGAGACGCAGATAGATTTTGGTTTAGTCTATTTCATGAATTATGTCATGTTATTGATGGGCATATTTTCAATCAAGATTTTACAGATGACCCTGAACGAGAAGCTGCAGCAGATAGATTTGCTAGAGATATTTTGATACCTGTAGCCGATTATAATGCCTTTATCCAAACTGATTGTAGAAGCAAGGAAGCAATTATAACCTTTGCAAAGAAAATAGGTATTGCTCCGGGAATTGTTGTTGGACGATTGCAGAAAGAAAATATTATTCCGTATGAATGGTATCATGATTTGAAAGTCGGGTATACCATTTCAAGTTAATCAAGCATTGACCCTTTGGAACAGAGTTTGATAGTTTTGAATAGGAAGAAGATTGCCGCAGATAACCTATCTGCGGCAATCTTCTTAATGAATGTAATCTGTTGGATATTTTGGATTCTTTCTTTCCCCTTTAATTTTGGGGCTAAGATCAGGCTTGCCATAATCATCAAAGTCTACGCGGTGACAGGAATTCTGTTTTCAATCGCCCACATGATTTACCAAAGCGATATCGCAATCTGGAAATGTGATACAATGTATCCACTTCACCCCTCCGGCACAAACTTCTCCAGCAGTGCCAGACTCTCTTTCGACGAATACCCCCACAGCACCGAACTTAGGGCATCAATCGCCATCTGACGCTTGCGGAAGTAGGTGCGGTAGCTGATGTCCCGAATGTGCGGCTCCAGCTTGTCGATGATCTCCTGCGTGTTCGCCAGCTGCTGCGGAGACAGATAGGTGTAGTACAGGAGCCAGTAATAGCTCTCACCGTACTTGTGCTTTGTCCGCAGCAGCTCCACGGAGGTATCCAGCAGTTTCAGCATTTTGTAGCTGCGCTCGATGCAGCGGGCATGATCCTCAATTGCCGAGCCCTCGAAGGTGATGCCGGCCACATAGAGGGATTCCAGAAACTCCTCTATGCTACTGCCATACTCGATCTGGAACTGCCGACGTACCTGCTGCACGGACAGCTCCAGACTCCACACCACATCCCGGTACTTGCGCAACAGCATCCACGTGTCATGGTACAAGGAATTCTCGGTCACTTTGGGTTCTTGTGCAGTCTTTTTCATCGTTCGGCCTCCTTATCGCCGCGCATCCCCGTCGGGTGCAATCTGAGTTCAAAGTGATAGACTTCCTGAGCATCACCGCAGGTGACCACCAGTTGAAGCCACCGGCGCAGCGGAGGCACCCCTTCTATTGTAACCTCGCAGTCGTCGGATAATGGTAATAACATATACTTGGATTTAGGGCATGACGCACACGGCAGCCCTTGTGCCACAAGGATCTCCCGCATCTTCCGCTCGATCCGATGGCGGTTCATTTCTGAAACGCTACCGGTCTCATTTGAACCGCTTGTTACCGTCGTGGTCAGGGCGGTTTCCTCCTGAAGCTCCAGCTTGACGCCAAGGCTCATGGCAATCTCTTCCTTGTCCACCACGATGTCAGAAATTTGGAACATGGTGGAGAGATAGTTCTGTAGATAGATCGTGGTTCCATGTGTGCCAGGGAAGGCTGCCAGTTGCAGATAGCCGCGCTCAGCCATGCGCTTGAGGTATCGGCCAGCGGTCGCCTTAGAGATGCCCCATCGGGATGCCAGCTCCGCATAGCTGACCAGCGGACAGCCTGTACCGTTGCGGAGATAGACCACCGGCCCGACGTCTGAACCGAGGACCTGCGGATCGTTATAGACCGTGTTCAGCCATAGATCCAATACGGCGTCCATCTCCGAGCAGTGACCGGCACTGACCAGTTCTGTGGCAGTGGATACAGGGAAGAAGAAAAAGCCGGTATCCTTCTGACAGGGCGCATTGTAGTCGAGAATCGTGTTGTGACGCCGCCAGCCGCGAATCTTGAATTTGACCAGCTTACCATGTCCGAGAACAAGAAAACTGATAAGCCCTTTCTTTTGCAGTCCCTCCAAAGCGGCCAAGGTCTGGCAGCGGAAGCGTGTGCGGAAATACTGGGACAATTCCTCCACAGACATGATCCATTCGCCGGGGTAGATGGTGTAACTAATGCCATCAATGCGTTTGTATGAGGTGCGGAAGTTGGCATAGGCGCATAGCACGGCAAAATAAAAAAGACCGGAGCCTTCGCTCACGCGAATGCTCCGGTCTGCTATCAAGGCTTGCACGAACTGTCGGTAGATCCGACATCGTGGATAATCTACGATCTGTTTGATCTCAAGTGTATATTCTGACATGGAAACCTCCAAAAAATACTTCCATTCACGATGATTCTATGCTATAATTCAAAATCAAACCAACTGATTTAGATTTTGACTCCTCTGTAAAACTGCTAACATTTTGCTAATTGCACTACGAAATACCAGCAGATATAGCGGAGTATCAACAATGTCGAATGAAGAACTTACTCCCCTGAAGACTGTGTAATTCGGTGTACTACGAGAGTCGTGAAGGACTACGATTGACGACGTATAAGTTATAATCGTGACTCCTAATCGGTAGGCCGCCAGTTAGAGTCTGGCCGGGGGTGCCAGCGCGCAGAGAGGCTTTTGCCCCCCTGCGCGCCTTTTTCGTACAGATAAAAAGAGCACCCTATGGGTGCTCTTTTGGCTTTCGCTTAGAATTCCGCGTTGCCCACCGTGCGGGGGTGCAGCTCCACGTCGCGGATGTTGCTGACGCCCGTGAGGTACATCACCATGCGCTCGAAGCCCAGGCCGAAGCCGGCGTGGCGGCAGGAACCGTAGCGACGCAGGTCGCAGTACCACCAGTAGTCCTCCGGGTTCATGCCCAGCTCACGGATGCGGCTCTCCAGCAGCTCCAGGCGCTCCTCGCGCTGGCTGCCGCCGATGATCTCGCCGATGCCGGGCACCAGGCAGTCTGCCGCGGCCACGGTCTTGCCATCGTCGTTCAGGCGCATATAGAATGCCTTGATCTCCTTTGGATAGTCGGTGACGAACACGGGCTTTTTGAATACCTGCTCGGTGAGATACCGCTCGTGCTCGGTCTGAAGGTCGGTGCCCCACTCCACCTTGTAGTCGAACTTGTCATTATTCTTCTTCAGGATCTCCACCGCGTCGGTATAACTGACCCGGCCAAAGTCGCTGGACGCCACGTGCTCCAAACGCTCCTTCAGCCCCTTGTCCACGAAGCTGTTGAAGAACTCGATCTCCTGAGGGCAACGCTCCAGCACCCGGCGGATGATGTGCTTGATCATGGCCTCGGCCACATCCATGTCACCGGCCAGGTCGCAGAAGGCCATCTCCGGCTCGATCATCCAGAACTCGGCGGCATGGCGCTGGGTGTTGGAGTTCTCCGCACGGAAGGTGGGGCCGAAGGTATACACATCGCCGAAGGCCATGGCGAAGTTCTCGGCGTTCAGCTGGCCGGACACCGTCAGGCTGGTCTTTTTGCCGAAGAAGTCCTGGGTGTAATCCACCTGCCCGTCCTCGGTCTTGGGGACGTTGTTCAGGTCGAGGGTGGTCACCTGGAACATCTCGCCGGCACCCTCGCAGTCGCTGCCGGTGATGATGGGGGTCTGTACATACACAAAACCCCGGCTCTGGAAAAACTCATGCACCGCGTAGGCCGCCGCGGAGCGTACCCGGAACGTGGCGGAGAACAGGTTGGTACGGGGCCGCAGGTGCTGGATGGTCCGCAGGAATTCCACGCTGTGGCGCTTCTTCTGCAGGGGGTAATCCGGCGTGGACTTTCCCTCTACCTCGATGCTGTGGGCTTTCACCTCCAGGGGCTGCTTGGCGTCCGGCGTCAGCACCACGGTACCCTTGACGATCAGCGCCGCGCCCACGTTCTGTGCGGCGATATCCTTATAGTTGGCCAGCTCCTCGGCGGACATGACCACCTGCAGATTTTTGAAGCAGGAGCCGTCGTTCAGCTCGATGAAGCCAAAGGTCTTCATGTCGCGGATGGTGCGTGCCCAGCCGCACACGGTCACGTCCTTGCCGCCCAGGGACTCCTGATCGGCGAAGATCGCGGCAATTCTCATTCGTTCCATATCATTCTCACCTTTTCTATGTTCTTCTGCGTTGCATTCCGCAGCCGTTTTGGCAGTACATTATATTATAAACCAACGCGCCGGGATTTACAAGGCCGACTTTTGACCTGCAGACGCCGTTCATAAAAAGAAAAGGCCCCGTAGCTTTCGCCGCGGGGCCTTTTGTCATGCTTGCCAGTCCTTCACCTGCTTACGCAGCCAATCGCACCAGGCGTCCATACCCTCGCCGGTCTTGGCCGATACCGGGAAGACCTCCAGCTTCGGATTGCGCCGGTGGGCGTATTCGATCACCTTCTCCATGTCGAAGTCGAAATAGGGCAGCACGTCGGTCTTGTTGATGAGCAGCACATCGCACACGGTGAAGATCAGGGGGTACTTCAGGGGCTTGTCATGCCCCTCCGGCACGGAGAGGATCACGGCGTTCTTCACCGCGCCGGTGTCAAACTCCGCCGGACACACCAGGTTCCCCACATTTTCCAGCACCACCAGGTCCAGATCGTCCGTGCCGATCTCCCGCAGGCCCTGTTCCGTCATACCCGCGTCCAGGTGGCACATCCCGCCGGTGTGCAGCTGGATAGACCGTACTCCGGCGCCGGCAATAGCGGCGGCATCCACGTCCGAGTCGATGTCCGCCTCCATCACGCCCATCCGAAGCTCGTCCTTCAGCGCCTCGATGGTCCGCAGCAGCGTTGTGGTCTTGCCGCTGCCGGGGGAGGACATCAGGTTCAGCAGGAACGTTCCCTTTTGCTTCAGCGCCTCCCGTACCCGCGCTGCCTCCCGGTCGTTGTCGGCAAACACGCTCTCTTTTACTTCGATGATCTTATAGGTATCCATACTACGCACCCTCTATCTCTTTAATGCTGATCTCGCTGCCCCGCAGCAGCCAGGTATCCCCGCTGCCGCAGTGGGGGCAGACCCGCCCGTGGGCCACAGTGGGGTAGTCCGCACCGCAGCCGCCGCAGTGTGTCACGGCGGGCAGCGTGTCGATGTGCAGCTGCGCGCCCCGCAGCAGGTCGGACTTCTGCACAGCCCAGTCCCAGCAGCTGATCAGCTCCCTTGGGATGGCGCCGCACACCTCGCCCAGCTCCAGCGTTACGCCCGCCACGCGGGTCAGGTCATTCTCCGCGCCCACGCGCTCCACGGTCTTGATCACGTGGAAAACAATGCCCAGCTCATGCATATTACTTGGCCGCTTTCTTGGCCCTGCGCTCCGCCTTCTTGATCTTGATGTTCCGCTTGATCATATAGGGCAGGATGGCCTTCATCTTGTCCTCGCAGGCGTACATGGTGCTGCACTCCGGACGCTCCCGGTGCAGGTGGATGGCGTCAAAGGCGCACTTGGTGGTGCACACGCCGCAGCCGATGCACTTATTGGGGTCCACGATGCTGGCGCCGCAGCCCAGGCATCGGGCTGTCTCCGCCTTCACCTGCTCGGCGGTGAAGGCCACGCGCTCGTCCCGGAAGGTCTTACGCAGGGCGTCGTTGTAGCCGATGCGCTGGCGCGGCGTGTTGTCGTAGCTGTCCACGGCGATCAGCGCGTTTTTCTTGTCCAGCTCGATGAACTGCCGGCGGTCGCGGCCGATGGTCAGCGTGGCGCCCTGCACATAGCGGTGCAGGCTGATCGCGCCCTGCTTGCCGGCGGCAATGGCATCGATGGCGAACTTCTGGCCGGTATAGGCATCGCCGCCCACGAAGATGTCCGGTTCAGCCGTCTGATAGGTGACGGGATCGGCCTTAGCGGTACCGTTGGGGTTGAATTCCACCTGGGTGCCCGCGAGAAGCGTCTTCCATTCCGCCTTCTGGCCGATGCAGTACAGCACCGTGCCGCAGGGGGCCATCTGCACGGTGTTCTCATCGTACACCGGCGCGAAGCGCCCGCTTTCGTCCTTGACGCTCAGGCACTTGACAAAGGCGATGTTGGCGGCCTTGCCGTTCTCGGTCTGGACCTCCTTGGGACCCCATCCGGCGTAAATGGCGATACCCTCGCGCTCGCACTCGCTGCGGTCCTCCTCGCCCATAGGCATCTCCTCATAGCCCTCCAGGCAGTACAGGCTCACGCTCTCCGCGCCGCAGCGAACGGCGGTGCGGGCGACATCGGAGGCGATGTTGCCGCCGCCGATCACAACGACCTTGCCGGTGAGCTTCGTTTCGGGCGCAAGATTGACCTTCTTTGTAAAGTCCACGCCGGACATGACGCCCTCGGCGTCGTCGCCGGGAACGCGGAGACGTCCGCCGTCCTGCAGACCGACGGCAACATAGAACCCCTTATAGCCCTGCGCGCGCAGCTCAGGGATGGTGATGTCCCTGCCGACATCCACGCCGCAGCGGAATTCCACGCCCATCTCACGCAGAATGTCGATCTCGGCCTCCACAACGTCCTTTTCGAGACGGAAGTTCGGAATGGCGTTCATCAGCATGCCGCCGGGACGGGGCGCCTTGTCGAACACGGTCGGACGGTAGCCCTTCTCGGCGAGGAAGTACGCGCAGGACATACCCGCCGGCCCCGCGCCGATGATGGCGATCTTCTCATCGAATCCGCCCTCGACCTTCGGGATGACCTTTTCGGGGATGAAGCGCGTGGCGGCTTCGAGATCCTGCTGGGCAATGAAGCGCTTGACCTCGTCGATGGCGACGGCCTGATCGACGGTGCCGCGGGTGCAGGCGTCCTCGCAGCGGCGGTTGCAGATGCGGCCGCAGACGGCGGGGAACGGGTTTTCGCGCTTGATGAGCTGGAGCGCCTCGCGGTACTTGCCCTGCGCGGCGAGCTTCAGATAGCCCTGCACGGCAATGTGCGCCGGGCACGCCGTCTTGCACGGGGACGTACCGGTATCGTAGCAGTTGATGCGGTTGTTGTCACGGTAGTTGATGTCCCACTTATCCGGACCCCAGGCGGTCTCGTCCGGCAGCTCGTGGCGCGGGTACTCGATGGGGCCGTCCTTCGTGCAGAGCTTCTGGCCGAGCTTCACCGCGCCCGCGGGACACGTCTCAACACAGCGGCCGCACGCGACGCAGTTTTCGCTCTCGACCTTCGCAACGTAGGCGCTGCGGGAGAGGTTCGGCGTGTTGAAAAGCTGGCTCGTGCGCAGCGCGTTGCAGACGTTCACGTTGCAGTTGCAGATGGCGATGATCTTCTCTTCGCCGTCGATGTTCGTGATCTCATGGACAAAGCCGTTCTCCTCGGCCTTGTGCAGGATCTCGAGCACCTCGTCATAGGTGATGTAATGGCCGCGGTCGGTCTCGACAACGTAGCGCGCCATATCGCCCACGGCGATGCACCAGTCCTGCGGATCGTCGCCGCAGCCCTCGCCGAGCTTGGCGCGGGACATGCGGCAGGAGCAGGGCGAAGCGGCGTAAACGCCGTCGTACTTTTTCAGCCAGTGGGAGATGTGCTCGATGGAAACGGACTTGTTCTCGGTCTCGATCGCCTTTTCCACGGGGATAACGTGCATGCCGATGCCGGCGCCTCCGGGAGGCACCATCGGCGTGACCTTCTCCAGCGGGAGGAACGTCATGCGCTCAAAGAACGCCGCGACCTCCGGGTGCTCGTCGATCTGCGACTGGCGCATGTTGACGAACTCCGCGCTGCCCGGAACGAATTGCGGCAGCGTCCAGCGCTTCTCGTGGTTCGGGTTTTTCCCGTCCAGATTTTCCCAGTTGTACTCGACAAGGCCGATGTACGCCATCTCGGTGAGCAGCTTTTCGAGCTCTTCCTCGCTTTTGCCGGTGATCGCGGCGATCTGCGCTGTCGTTTTCGGCTTGCGCACCTTCATCTTGAGCGCGACATCCGCCATTTCGTCCGTAACAACGCCCGCGAGTCCCCAATACTCGGGATCGTTGCCCGTGACCTTGCCGATGCGGTCGGTGATCATCGCGCCGAGCTTGAGGATCTTCTCTCTCGGCTCGTCCGTGCGGGGGATCGTAAAAGAATATTTGCTTTCATCCACAGGCATTCCGGACTTGGTCTGCTTATCCATGCTGACTCCTCCACATTTTATATCTCTTTTGTTGAGTTTTGCACTATATCGATAGCAAAATTATATTACACATCGGCGTGTTCGTCAAGTATGTTTCCCGGCTGGTTTCTACACAAAATGAGCCGTTTTCGGTAACGAAAACGGCTCATTTTTCTATATTTTACTGTATAAAAGCGTTCTCCACACGGATGGCGGCAGGGTCTAGCGAAGGATCCATGACGCGGACGATCTCGTCAAAGGCGGCGCTGCGCTCCGTAACGTAGTATTCGACCGCGCCGGTGCCGCGGCTTTCGGCGAAAAGGGGCCGCAGCGCTTCGGCGAGCGCTTCGCCGACATCGATCATCCGCACGCCGGGCAGCCGCTTTTCGAGCGCCGGGCGGTACACGGGGTAATGCGTGCAGCCCATGATGAGCGCGTCGATATTCTTGCCGTCAAAGGCCTCCATATACCGCGAGCAGACCGTCTCCGCGACGATATCGTCCGGCGCGATGCCGTTTTCCACAAGCGGCACAAAAAGCGGGCAGGCGCGGGAGACAACGTGTACCCCGGGGTCTATGGCGCGGATGTGCGTTTCGTATGCCCCGCTCTTGACCGTTGCCTGCGTGCCGATGACGCCGACGGAGCGCGTTTTCGTCATGCTCGCAGCAAGCCGCGCCGCGCTTTCGATCACGCCGTAGATCGGCAGGTCAAACTTTTCGCGCAGCGCGTCGAGCGAGTTGGAGCTCACCGTGCCGCAGGCGATGACGATCGCCTCCACGTCCTTGCGGAGCAGGAAGCGCACGTCGTCCTCGGCATAGTGCGTGATCGTCTCGACCGAGCGCCCGCCGTAGGGTACGCGGGCGGTGTCGCCGAGATATACCATATCCAGCTGCGGGAATGCCCGCCGGAGCTGGCGCAGCACCGTAAGACCGCCGATGCCGCTGTCAAAAACACCGATTCGATGCATTGTTCTCACCTCATTGAAACGATTTTACACCGAAACGGTGAAGAATACAACCGGAAATCAGCCCGCAGCATTCCCGGCCGCGATCTCCTCGCCGGTGACGATGTTGCGCACCCAGATGCCGCGGCGGAGAAGCACGATGCCGATGACCATTTTGATAAGGTCGGCAAGATTCACAAAGAGGTACGCCTCCACGAGCGGCAGACCCGTTTTATGGATGAGCACCCACGCGATCGGTACCGACACGACCCAGGTGAACACGCTGTCCGAAAGCATGGTGATGTACGTCCGGCCTCCGGCGCGGATGGTCCAGTACGCGGCGTTTACCACGGCGTGGACCGGCAGCATGAGAGCGCAGATGCGCATGAGCGACGCGGCGAGCGTCATGATCTCGTGGGAGGTGTTGTAAAGCCGCGGGGCATACGGCGCAACGAGGAACATCACAACGCCGACCGCCGCGCTGGCCGCGCAGCTGAGCGCAGCGAGCTTCGGGCAGTAATTCCGCGCGCGGTCATACTCCTCCGCACCGAGCAGGTTGCCGATGATGATGCCGACGGTGTTGCCCATCGTGAAGATAACGGTATTGAAGAGATTGAGCACCGTGGAGTTGATGTTCAGCGCGGCAATGGCGTCCAACCCGCGGTAGGAGTAGCACTGCGTGAGCATCGTCATGCCGAGCGACCAGAACATCTCGTTCACGAGCAGCGGCATGCCCTTGCGGACGATCTGTCCGGCGAGATGGCCGGGGATCGCAAAGCCGCGGTACAGCCCGCGGATAAACCGCGGCGGCGTTTTCTTCCCGTGGGTGCCGAGCAGGATCAGGCCGAACTCCACATAGCGCGAGAGCACCGTGGCAATGGCTGCGCCGCGGACGCCGAGCATCGGGAAGCCGAGCTTGCCGTAGATGAGCAGATAGTTGAAAACGAGATTGACGAAGATCGCCGCGATGCTCGCCTTCATCGGCAGGCGGTTGTCACCGGTCACGCGCAGTATGCTCACATACGCCGTCGTAAGGCAGAACGCCGGCAGGCCGAAGAGCATGATGCGAAGGTAGTCCTCGCCTTCCGAGAGCGTGAGCGCGAGATCGCCGCCGGTGCCCGCCTCGTGCAGGAACGCACCGATGAGCGTATCCGGGATGAGCGCGAGCAGCACCGTGGCGATCACTGTAAACCCGGCGCAGAGCAGGATATTGAAGCGCAGCGTATGCCGGACGCCGTTATAGTCGCCGCGGCCGAAAAACTGCGCGCCGAAAATGCCCGCGCCGCCCGTGCCGCCGAACAGACAGAGGTTATATACGAACAGAAGCTGGTTGACGATGGACACGCCCGACATCGATTCTGTGCCGATCCGCCCGACCATAAGGTTATCGAGCAGATTCACAAACGTCGATACGGCGTTCTGCAGCAGCAGCGGCAGCGCGAGCGCCGCGACCAGCTTGTAAAAGTCTTTGTTTCCGATAAATTTCTTCATAGATCCTCCGGCAAAAAGTGCGGTGTCTCTTTGCGAGACACCGCATTTTTTCATTTGTTCATCGTCCGGAGGACGCCCTCCGGCTCAGGTGGTTTTCTTGTGGTGGTACTGATAAGAGGTGTCGATGCGGTTGCAGGCAACGAACATCTCCTCGTCGAGCTCGCGCTTCATCTGGAGCGCTTCCTCGATGTCCATATCCTCGAAACGGCCGTTCCGCTCGACGATGACGCGGCTCGAGGCATCCGACTTGAGCACGTCGATCGCGCGCACGCCCATCATCGCGGCGGACACACGGTCACGTCCGCTCGGCGCGC
>ENA-ORMN01001602-ORMN01001602.1-human-gut-metagenome-genome-assembly--contig:-NODE-1602-length-21764-cov-4.134414_pt1 | contig 21764 bp, 19 predicted proteins | sample MGYA00242102_ERZ508993 | MGnify/ENA primary metagenome ERZ508993 (study PRJEB26280, sample SAMEA2338770) | human gut metagenome | biome: human gut; feature: human-associated habitat; material: faeces...
TCCGTCTTTTTAAAAATCAGTTTCATCATCGTCTGCAACCGAAACAGGTTGTTTAACAATTTGTTTTTCTTCAATTTTTACTTCTTCTTTTACTTCGTCCAAACTAGGTTTCTTCTTATTAAATATACGTGCAACGGTATCGTCTACAAGATAATGCGATATAAGCGCACACAACACAGCAATAGCATAAACCGCCACAACATATCCCATATTACCCACCAAACCGATTTGCACGAATATATCAACAACAACCATGTGATACAAATACAATCCGTACGACAAATCAAACTTAAATCTGATTTTACCGAAACTGTAACCGAAACCGACAGTCATAAGGCAAAGCAAAAGCACTTGAATCATATCCATATACTCGCCTATTCTCACACCGAACCTGTCGCAATAAATCGCACGGGCAATAAACAAAATCACACACAATATTTTTGTTTTTGAAAGTATCGGCACGATTTTTTCACGATAGCGGTACATAAACCAACCTGCAAAATACATATAAAAATACGGCATACATGAATGTGAGATTATCAGCCGTCCCGTTTCGGGCAATATTTCCTGTAAGTGCGGCACAACAAGATTAAGTGCCATAGACAGTATCATTACAAATATCCATACCCACAGTTTTCGATTTTTTAAAAATCTGTATATTATCGCAGTAATAATGTAAAACTGGACTGTAAATATCATTGTCCAAAGATTTGCTTGAAAATTTCCTATTCCGAAATTACTTATAAAATCCGGTTGCGGCAAATCCCGTATAAAAACAAGCTGACCCAGAAACCAAGTCACAAACGTTTTGTTCAGCACAAATCCGCAAAAAGCCGCCGCCACAATCACTCCGACAATTATACACACCCACAGCGACGGAATTATTCTAAGCACACGTTTTTTCAAAAACTCCCATGTGTTTTTACTTCTCTCCATAGATGCCGGAACCAAAAAACCGCTTATGCAAAACAGCACAACGACACCGTTCCACCAATCGAATACAGGTGACACTTCCTGCAATCTTATATGTCTGAATATGTGCAGAGTCATAACGTAAAACGCACTGTACAGTCTAAGCACATCAAAACAGTTGTTCGCAAAATCAAATTTAATCTGTTCTTTTACCTTGTTCATCACTTCACCCCAATACTTTTTGTCGTATATTCTTATTATATGTCATAAAATATTATTAGTCAAGTGAACAAAATAATACAGCAATTTTTAAAATGAAAGTTGTGATTTAAAGAGTATTAATGAGAAATAAAGAGAAAATAAGAGATTGTTATTTGATTTATTAAAAATTTTTCAAAAAGTGTTGACAATGAGCAAAAAACATAGTAAAATAGCCGTTGTGAGTTAAAGAAGTAAGCTTTAACATGAATAGATTAAGTATAGGAGGACACAACTATGAATTCAAGCTATTTGCAAAAGCCACAAGACGTAGAAAGAAAGTGGTATGTTGTTGATGCAGCTGACAAGCCACTTGGTCGTGTTGCTGCAACAGTTGCAAGCATTTTAAGAGGTAAGCACTTACCTACATTTACACCAAACGTAGATTGCGGTGACCACGTTATCGTTATCAATGCTGATAAGATTATCCTTACAGGTAATAAGCTTAACCAAAAGGTTCGTTACTACCACACAGGCTGGGTAGGCGGAATTAAGGAAATCCACTACAACAAGCTTATGGCAGAAGAACCTGAAAAGGCTGTTATGTACGCTGTAAACGGTATGCTTCCAAACAACACAATCGGAAGAAAAGCTCTTACAAGACTTCGTGTTTACAAGGGTACAGAACATGATCATCAAGCACAAAATCCAATCGCTTGGACAGGCGAAATAAAGTAAGGAGGACAATATAAATGGCTAAAGAACAATACTACGGTACAGGTAGAAGAAAATCTTCTGTTGCAAGAGTTCGTCTTGTTCCGGGCAACGGAAAAATCACAATAAACGGCAGAACAATCGATGAATACTTTGGTCTTGATACACTAAAGCTTATCGTTCGTCAGCCACTTGAACTTACAAAGACAACAGATAAGTTCGATGTAATCGCAAAAGTTGAAGGCGGTGGTTTCACAGGTCAAGCTGGTGCAATCCGTCACGGTATCTCAAGAGCACTTCTTGAAGTTGATACAGAAGCTTACAGAGCAGACCTTAAGTCAGCAGGCTTCCTTACAAGAGACTCAAGAATGAAGGAAAGAAAGAAGTACGGTCTAAAAGCCGCTCGTCGTGCTCCACAGTTCTCAAAGAGATAATAAGAAGGAAATTGATATTTCAAAAAGCCCCGAAAATTCGGGGCTTTCTTTATGTCAAAAATATAAAAATAAGCATTTTTTTGAATAGTAGCCACATTGTAGACATACAGTAGCCACACCAAAAAATAAAAATCAATTTTCTAATATATAACAATATAAAAAAGTCATATTATTAATAAGCAAAAACAATAAAACTTTTATTTTTTCAAATGTATGTATTTGATAGTTCCAAATCTATCACTTACATACTTTTTTTCATATTCAAAATTATTATTATGTTGTGTCAATAATTGTTCAGTTAAATCATTATCTGTTTCAAATTAGAAAGATATAATAAAAAGCAGACACGACATGACCGGAAAATCGAAGATTATTTTGAACATGTGGCAGGTAAGGAACAGGATATGGCAGTTGAAATAATCATTCAGATAGGCTACAGGGAGTTCTGGAAGCAATTTGATGATATGAAGTCATATATGAAATTATCATATCAGATAATACTAGACGAGCTTAGAAAGAGGCTACCACAGTTTGTAGTTGCAAATGCTGTGGTTCATCTTGATGAGGATAGTCCGCATATGCACATTGTGGGAGTTCCTGTGGCAGATGGATATAAGAAAGGTCTTTGCAAGCAGGTGTCAAAAAGAAAGGTATTCACTAAAGAAGTTTTATCGCGAGTGCTGCAGGATGAACTCCGAGAGGTGGCAAATAAAGAAGTCGATGACTGGTTTGGAGAACAGATAAAAGAAAAGTCGAAAGTTCGAAATCACGATTTATCCGTTGCATAGTATAAGGTGTCTCAGGAGACAAAGCATTTGACACAATTACAAAAGCAGGTGGAAGAGTCGGATATGGCAGTTAAGGCAAATAAAGCCGTTGAAAAAGAATATACGGATAAAAAAGAAAAACTGGAGACTGATATTTCATATCTGGAAAGTATGCGGCGGATTACTAAGTCACTATCAGAAATGGATAATAGAGAATCAAAACAGATATCAATGGAACTTGACGAAAAGAGGGCAAAACTTCAATCGGTAAATGAAGAGATGGCAAGTGCTATTGAAAAAGCAGAAGATGCTGCAAAATTGCTTGATAGAATAAAGGAGTTTGTATCGTCATTTAGATTATTTGCACCTACGATAGAAGAATATGCTAATCAGGTCGAAGCGGATAAGACAATAGAGGCAGAAAACTCATTCCGCGGAATATTAAATGAGCTGGGCAAGCTTCTTGAGGCATTCAAAGAACTGATAAAAGAAGGTTTGTGCTGGTTTCCAAGGCTGATGAGATAGAAAACTTCTAAAGGAGAAGTAGCTCCTGTATTCTTAGAGAAAAGCGATGGCTATTCGTATTTGTTGTATGGATATATGAATGTGGACACTAAGGAATATTACTCTAAAAAGAGCGTTCAATGGGAGATTACGGCAGGTAATCGTACTGGTAGTGTTGAACAGATGGATGCTAATGTTGAGGCGATGGTAAGGGATTTGAAGGAGATATTGAGGATAGGAGCGGAACAGAAGAGATTGTGGGAGGTGTATAACAAATAGGATTGCCGATTGTGAGAAGTATGGTAATTGGTGAAAGGTTGCATACTGGCAAGAGAAAATTCTACCTATTAAAGAAAAAGTGGTAATTTTAGAGATTATGGTATAAGAATTAATAATATTGGGAATGATAAGCAGTTATTTACATGCCGATGAAGTATATATTATTATCGATTGTTAGGTAAATATCAGTTGAAAAATATACCGATATCGTGATATTATATAAATAGAGTGTTATACAAAATGGAGAGATTTGTATGAGTGTAGAATATAGCAAATTATGGGGTGTATTAAAAAATAAAAATATGAAGAAAATTGAATTGCAAAGGGATGCGAAGATAAGTGGCAATATATTAGCGAGATTAGGTAATAATGAGTATGTTTCTATGGAAACAATAGAAAAGATATGTAGAACCTTAGATTGTTCTACTGATGATATTTTGCAATTTAAATAGCGAGGGTTCTCTATGAGAAAAATGATATTAAGTTTTAGCTACGAATGGTATGCACAGTTAAAATCAGGGGAGAAAATATATGAGCATAGGAAAAGATTTTGTAAAGAACCGGTGGAAGCTTATATATATATTGGATTGCCATATAGACAATTGGTTGCGGTTGTTGAATTAGGAAAACCTCAAAATATCGAAGATTGGCTTGAAAAATATGGCTATGATGAAGCAGCAGTTGAAAGGATAAAAGATTATCTTACTAGAAATAAGGTTGCTATTCCAATATTTTCTTTTCAAGAAATAGAACCAATTGATATGCGTAAGATGGAGAAAGATATTTCTGGCTTTAGAGTGCCTATATCATATATGTTTCTAGATGATAAACCTGAGTTATTGAAATATATTGATTTAAGGACTAAATACAAAAATAAGCGAATAGAACATGATTTTACACATATATCATCTAAAGATATATGTGTATGCTGAAAGGATGATAAAATGATTGATAAAGTATATGTTCCACCAATAAAGATACAGGGAATAAAAACAAAAATTGTTCCTCTTATTTCAGAAGTTGCATGGGTAGATGATAGTGTTACTTGGATTGAGCCTTTTATGGGGTCTGGTGTTGTTGGATTTAATTTAGCACCTAAGCATGCGGTTTTTGCGGATACAAATCCGCATACTATAGCATTATATAATGCTATAAAGAGTGGAGAAATTACATCATATGGTGTTAGAGAATTTTTGGAGAAGGAGGGAAGGAAATTAGAAGAAAAAGACGAAAAGCATTATTATTATATTAGAGATAGATTTAATGAAGAACATAATCCACTAGATTTTTTGTTCTTGAATAGAAGTTGTTTCAATGGGATGATTCGATTTAATCGAAATTATCAATTCAATGTTCCATATGGACATAAACCGAATAGATTTGCAAAGGCATATGTTACAAAGATAGTGAATCAAGTTAAACGATTGGAAAATATATTTCCAGATGTTGATTGGAAATTTAAGTGCCAATCTTTTGAGCAGACAATAAGTGAAGCTGATACTCAATCGTTTATTTATTGTGATCCACCATATATTGGAAGACATGTTGATTATTATGATAGTTGGGATGAGAATCATGAGGTTAGATTACATGATGCGTTAGTAGATTCCGGAGCTCATTTTATGTTATCTACATGGGACAAAAACAAATATAGAAAAAATGAGTATATTGATATTGTTTGGAAAAAATGTTGGAAAGTAAATCAAGAACATTTTTATCATGTTGGGGCAAAGGAATCTAATAGGAATTCGATGTTGGAAGCACTTTTAATGAATTATAATCCTCAAAATATTCCAGCAATGAAAAAAAATGAGGAATCATATATACAGATGACGTTCTTGGACAAAGTGTCAAATGCTTAGTAATATACGAGGAGGAATGAAATGGAATTAGACTTTATAAGGTTATTTAACAAGAAGTTAGAAGAAAAAAATATTGATTGGGAAGTCAGTGCATTAGCATCTCCAGACGGAAAGCTGTTTTCACTTGGAAGTGATTCAAAACTTATTGGACGAATTTTCGAGTTGATTTCTTACAATATTTTACAAGAAATAGCAGATGAAAATGGGCTGATTTTATATCCATCTCCACAGCAAACAGTATACCCAGATTTTACATTAATGAGAAGTGAAGCGGATACAGAAAAAATTGCAGTTGATATAAAGACTACATACAGAAAGTTTTTGAAGAATGGACAGCCATCGGGATATGTGTTTACATTAGGTTCTTTTGCATCATATATGAGAGATGGAAAGAAAAATATTTCATTTCCATATGACCAATATGCAAAGCATTATGTAATTGGTTTTGTATATACTAGAAATGATAATGCTTCAGAAGGCCAAATGTTTGATATTAAGGATTTGCGTAAGTTGCCGGTGCCATACAAAGATGTAGAGGTATTTGTACAAGAGAAATATAAAATATCAGGTGATAAACCAGGAAGTGGAAATACAGAAAATATTGGTTCTTTTAAAACGAATAGAATGGAATATTTAGTAAAGGGAGAAGGTCCATTTTCCGGTTTGGGAATTGACATATACGAAGATTATTGGGCTGGATATAAGAAGTACAGAGGAGAATTGACATATACTTCGTTAGATGGATATTTTGATGTTCAAGAAGAACAAGGAAATGACATTGCTGGATTAAAAAGGGTTTATGAATATTGGAAAAAGACACATAAATAATTTTTTGGATTAACAGAGAAAAATTTAATAGTATAATTGATAACTAATGTTCTTTGAAAATAATACATAGAACCAAATAGTACGCAAACACAACACGGGAAATTTTGATAGGTTTAGATAGAGATATTTAAATGTCACATTATTATATAATTCAGACTACGGAAATGCATAGCTTGTAGTAATCTGCTGGATAATAAATGACGGGCAAAATACTTTTGATCGTCATATTATTATATGGAAATGAAAGTCTGATTGATGATGGTAATAGATGATTTTATTTGAGAAGGCAAGTAGAATAATTTAACTATTTGCGGTGATTTTAATAATACAATTACATATTCCGATGTTAAGTTATAAAGGCTTGTATATCAAAATTACGTGTTGAAAATTAAAGTGAGAATAATGTAATAAATTGAAAGAAGGTATATTATGATCAATAGAGGATCGGAGTGGAGACTATGGAATTTACATATGCATTCTGCATATTCAAAAGAATCTAGAACTAAAATGTCAGTTAAAGAAATCTTTGATAAGTTGATTGAAAATAATATTTCTATGTTTTCAATTACAGATCATTCCAATGTGGATGCATTAGATGAAATTTGGAATATATATGAAACTCAGGCGAATGAAAAGGGTTTATATAGAAATCAAATTAATTTTATTCCGGGAATAGAGCTGAAAACAGATAAGGGTAAAAGGGGAGTACATTTGGTTTGTGTATTTCCTCAGAAAATAAAAATAGGTGAATCATATGTTAAGTCAACTAAGAAAAATATATATGATAATTTTTGCTCTGTACTTGGATTAACTGAAAGTAAAATTACAGCTAATGGAGAAGGCAATTATGGAAAAGGTTTATTAAAATCTGTTGTAAAATTTGACGATGCTGTAGAATTAACACATAAATTGGGAGGACTCGTTATTATTCATGGTGGAGATAAGCATGGTAGCATTGAAGAAGAAATGAAAGATGTCCCTAAAAAAGAACCTACACCAGAGGAAATTTATGAGACTTTAGATATTACTAAAAGTGAAATAATAGCAAAGAAAATAGATATTGTTGAATTGCCGAATTACAAAAAACAACAAGCTAGAAATGCAAAATTCTACAAGAATGTGTTTGGAAAACCGTGTATGGTCGCTTCTGATTCACATGAGAGAAGTGATTATGAAAATATGCAGGAAAGATGTACATGGGTTAAAGCAAATTGTAGCTTTGAGGGATTGAGACAAGCTTTGATTGATTATGATAATCGTATGTTTTTAGGTGTTATTCCGGAGCAAATTGATCGTATAAGGAAAAATCCAACTAAATATATTAATAAGCTACTTGTTGATTGGACTGATAATTATGATGGAAATAAGGGAAAATGGTTTCAAAACATCTGTATTCCAATGAATCCAGGATTAATAAGCATTATTGGAAATAAAGGAAACGGAAAATCAGCAATAGCTGAGATAATTGGATTGTTAGCTGACAGCCATAATTATGAAAAATTTGCGTTTTTAAATAAGGGCAAATTTTTGAAGAATAAGTTGGCATCAAACTTTGAAGCGACATTAATATGGGAGAATAAAGGGGAAAGCATTAAGAAGAATCTTTCGGATAATCCCAATATAAATAATGTAGAACGATGTCAATGTATTCCTCAACAATATTTTGAAGAAATTTGTACAGATACTGAATTTAAGCGTTTTTCTGATGAAATAAATAGTGTTATTTTTTCTCGATTAGATGAGATGGACAAAGAGAATTGTAGAGGGTTTGATGAGCTGATTGATATGTATACTAAATCAACAGAAGAAAATATAGGATTTCTGATTAATGATTTAACAAATATTAATAGGGAGATTATTGATAAGGAAGAAAAACTTCTACCATCGTATAAAACAAAACAGGAGGCACTGTTAAAAGATGCTAATACACAGTTAGAAGCGCATATGTCTATAAAACCTAAGAAGATTGACAAACCTGAATTACCAAAAGAAAAGCAGGATATGTATGATGCAGTTTTAGAGAAAATAAAAGAAATGTCAAAAGAAAATGAAAGTGAAAATCAAAAATTATTTTCACTTAATGAAAATATTCGTAAGATACAAAACATTTTGGAAGAAGTTGATGAAATACAAAATCGTTTTGCAAAGTCCATGGAGCATATTAATGAAGAATTAGATGAGTTTGATTTGAGTGCCAATACGATTTTTGATTTGAAAGTAAATAAAGAAGCCGTAAATGCAAAGAAAGCTGAAATAGAACAACTTATAGCGGAGGTAAGGGATAGACTAAAAAATCCTGAAAGTGGTATAGAAATTCAGCTTAGCAAGTATATAAAAGAAAAAAATGATATTGTTGCAGAAGAAGATAAGCATATGCAAGAATATAATGAATATTTAAACCATTTAAAGGAATGGAGTGATATTGAGAAAACACGTAGGGAAGCAGTGAAGATTATAGAAGACGAAATAAAGTATATAAGTGAAGGAATACATGAAGATTTGGCTCCACTTTATATAAAACGAGATGAAATAGCATCAGATATACTTGAAGAAAAAAAGAAAATAATACGTATATATAATAGATTTAAAAAGCCAGTTGATGATTTCTTGAATGCAAATAGTGAACTATTAAGTGGTTATAGCATATGTATTAGGTCAGGAATAGTTATTGACACAACATTTCAGCAGAATGTATTTGATTATATAAACAAACAAAAAAGAAATGTTTTCAAAGATGATAATTATCAATTATATAAAACTATTGAAGAATTAGGAGACATTGAAAGTGTTGAAGAATATTTGAATATTCCAAAGAAGATTATTGAAAAAATGAGTGAATTTCCAGATGGAATAATTCCACAGATTAAGGAAAGTAAAATGCTTGATTTTTATAATTATTTATTTGGATTAGGGTATCTTACAAATAAGTATGAGTTAGTGAGTGATGGAAAGACATTAGATAAGTTGTCTCCGGGAGAAAGAGGAGCTTTATTATTAATTTTTTATTTGCTTTTGGATTTGAGAGATATTCCATTAGTAATTGATCAGCCAGAAGATAATTTGGATAATCAAAGTGTAGCTAAGGTTCTTGTGCCATTTATACAGGCTGCTAAAAAAAGAAGACAGATTATATTGGTTACACATAATCCAAATTTAGCAGTTGTTGCGGATTCAGATCAAATTATTCACGTTAAAATTGATAAAGAAAATGACCAATTGGTTGAAGTTGAGGCTGGTGGAATAGAGGATGATACAATAAATCAGTCTATTGTTACAATATTAGAAGGGACAATGCTTTCATTTAAGAAAAGAGAATTGAAATACATAGAGGGATAGAATTATAATTTATAAACACCAATCCTCATCCATAGCATCAGCCCAATTTTGCAACTCACAATCAAGAGCCAATGCAGCATATTTAAGAGGATCATCAATAGCAAGATTATCAATAAGCCTTTGAGAGTTAGGTGTAGTATGGAGATTCTTTTCTGCTTCGGAACATGAGACAAACAGAAGCACATTGTCATCAAAAGCAATGTTGATTCCGTTCTTGTGTTGGTTGTAGTAAGCAAGTATTTTTTCATAATGATTATCCTTTCTTCAATAGAGTAATGAGCAGTTCTGGGAATGTGTGGGTAGTGCTACGCATACAACAGATATGTAACACTACCAGACACAAATCCCCAATCTATGGGCTTTTCACGCTCTCAAAACGTTAGTTTTAGTTCTCAAAGAGATAGGATTTTATGTTTTACATAAAATTAACACAATGTTTACAGCTTTTAGATTGACTATGTGAGGACTTTTTGTTATACTTTACAAAATATTATTTAAGGAGGAATGTTTAACTTGGACGAAAGTGATAATGATTCTGATGCGAACCAATTCAATAGAATTTTTATTTATATATCTCAAGGCATGGACTATGTATTCGGAACATAGACCATGTCTTTTGTTGCTTTTATAAAGTGTGATATTTAGATAATTTTATTGTAGAAAGGTTTTATTTGTGAGTACATCAATTTTTATTCTTTTATTAGTACAGATTATTTTAATTATATTAAACGCGATTTTTGCGAGTGCAGAGATTGCTGTTTTATCAATGAATGAAACAAAACTAGAACGAATGGCAGAACAAGGTAATGGCCGGGCAAAGAGATTAGTACGATTAACACAAGAGCCAGCACGATTTCTTGCGACAATTCAGGTTGCAATTACGTTGTCGGGATTTTTAGGAAGTGCTTTTGCAGCAGATAATTTCTCAGAACCTTTAGTTGATTGGGTTGTAGGAATAGGAGTGAATATTCCACGTTCTACTTTAGATACCATAGCTGTTATATTGATTACATTGATTTTATCATATTTCACGTTGGTTTTTGGCGAATTAGTTCCAAAGAGAATCGCAATGAAAAAATCGGAAGAACTTGCACTGAGGATTTCAGGATTGGTTATGGGAATCTCTATCTTATTTAAGCCAATTGTTTCATTTCTTTCAATATCAACCAATATTGTCTTGAGGGTTTGTGGTGTTGATCCAAATGAAGCGGAAGACCAGGTAAGTGAAGAAGAAATACGTATGCTTGTTGATGCAGGAAGTGAAAAAGGAACAATAGATCATCAAGAAAAAGAATTTATTCAGAAAGTTTTTGAATTTAATGATATTATGGCTGGCACGATTGCTACACATCGAACAGATGTGACAATATTATGGATGTCTGATGATGTGAAGGAGTGGGATGAAACAATTCATAATACACGACATACCCTTTATCCTGTCTGTGGAGATTCGATAGATCATGTTATTGGTATTTTAAATGCAAAAGACTATTTTAGATTAAAAGAAAAAAGTAAGGATATGGTTATAGATTCTGCAATTTCTGCACCATATTTCGTTATGGAAACTACAAAAGCAGATGTGCTTTTTAAAAATATGAAACAATCGAAGCAATCTATGGCGATTGTATTAGATGAGTATGGTGGAATGGTTGGAATAGTGACTCTTTTTGATTTATTAGAAGAAATTGTTGGCGATTTAAACGATATTGAACCAATATCGTTGGAAGAAGAAACTGTTATTATAAGAATAAGTGATGACAAGTGGGAAGTGAAAGGAAATATACGATTAAGTGATATTGAAGACGCTATAGGCGTTACATTTACAGAAGAAGATTGTGACACATTTACTGGATTTGTATTTCAAAAATTTGGTATGGTACCAAAGGATGGGGATACAAAAATAGAATTAGAAATAGAAAATATGCATATAATCATTGACAAAATAAAAGAGCATCAAGTTGAACATGCAATTATAGAAATTTTAAAATAAAAATTTTGAAATCGCATTTGTAAATTATTTTAGAAACAAGTGGATATATCAGAAGAGTGCATATACATTTTCAAATCCAACAGGGAGAGAATGATACTGCGATAAAAAATAGGCGATGCCTATTTTTTATGAACTGTGGTATAATTAATAATCATTAATTTACCGAGGTACATATGAAAAATTGGTTAGAATGCTTGACCGGTATTGGCCTGATTTATATTAATCAGCATTTGGTATATACAATGGGAAAAGTTCCAGGTGGTGGCATTATAACAGCTGTGTTTTGTATTTCTGGTCAATAAAAGTAGGGCTGGCAGTCAAATATGATTGTCAGCCCTGATTTTTTCGGTTTACCACCATTTCTCCTTATAAGAATACTCACCACGGTAATTGGAAGCATTATAATCAGGATACTTAAATGGTGCATATACGTCATCCTTAGGTGCGTCATCCTGTGTGTATATGTACATAGAGTCATAATCCCATGTGACAATTTCGTCGCGGGCGTCACCGTAAAGATTTACAGCCTCGGCACACAGGGTAGGATGTCCGTCATCAGGAAATCTGACGACCTGAATACCATTTCCGTCAATCATGCCGCCTCGCTCAATATCGGCATTGAGCAGGATAAAGTCCTGACCGTCGCCAGTCCAATTGACAGGAGTTAAGAGATTGCCGTTAAGTTCATTTTCCATTTCCCACAGCTGATTGCCTTCGCTGTCATAGAAATATATAATTCCCTGATGTCCCCAGAAATTAACAACAACCATTTCATATCCTGGGCGGTCCGGGAGATAATTGGCGAGACTGACACGCTGTGCATGACCGATGCCATCCTTTTTAAGAAGATTTCCATTAAAATCACTTATCAGGAAACCTTCTTTTCCGGCAACGCAGGCAAAAAATTTAGTGCCCTTATGCGGACCGGATTCAAATCTGCCCGGAACAATCTCATCAATATGGTCTTCTTTGACAGGCATTGTCCACATCTTATTTCCGTGGCAGTCAAGCATGTTATAACCGACTAAAAGCTCATCGTGTCCATCACCATTAATATCGATTGCAAAAGGAAAATGTCCCGTATTTTTATCGCTCTGGAAATGCCACATAACCTCAAGGTTATCATTTAGGGCATAAACTCTGCAATAACGGTCCTTAATAAGAATATCGCGGGGTTTTTCAAGACCACGGAAATTGCATATACGCATGCCGTCAGGATTAATTCTGTCAAATGCATATATTTTATCAGGAACACCTATAATAGTTCCGTCTTCTTCAGACGTAGAGAAAGGCGTTTTAGCCCGTTTTTTAACTTCACCGGTTCTTCCGTCAAGAATTAAGACTTCAAAATTCTTGGCGGTGATAACTTCATCAAAACCATCACCATCAATGTCATATATCTGCATAGGCATATCGGCAGATATCGTTCCGATGTCATGGTTATCTGTTGGTTCGCCATGCTGCCATAATATATTTCCGTCAAGGTCGAATGCAGTGAGACAGCTTATCGTTCCGTAAGCATCACGGTTTACACGTTTCTGGCACTGTGCCATAACCATCTGGTACTCACCATTGCCAAGAAGATGTCCAAAACGGAGTTGTCTGCCTGTGCCACAGCCTTTGAGGTCGATTTTTTTAAGAAGCTTCATCTTAGGATATTTAGCCTGTGCTTTTTCACATTCAGCTTTATAGGCATTTCTTGCTGCGTCAATAGATGCAGCAGTGCTTTCGGAAGTTGTAACATTTACAAAGCCAAATTGTGCGGGTATAGTTGCAGTAATGGCAACTTTTCCACCTTGTGCGGCATATTCTGTATCAAGGTCAAAATATACTTTATCATCAACACTACATATTATGTGGCTTCCTTTAATATCGGCTTTGAGTACATAAGTGTCATCACAGTTGTAATCAAAAGGCACTGAAGCGATAATAGTAACATCTTCTTTGTGGCGGTATTCAAGCCTTAATTCATGCTCTTCAAAAACGAGAACAAGAAGATTTGCTGAATTCTGACAGCAAAATCCGATACCTGCATTGCCCCATTTTGTTGTGAACATACGCACGCCTGCAGTTACAGTGTAATCCCGCCAGAACCGGTCGCCGCTTGTAAGCATCGGAAAAGTGCGGTGTGGCTTGTCATTGCGGATACGCATCTGTTCCATATAATGTTTTCCATTATATTCAGTAATAACCCATGATGCACCTTGTCCGTTATAAGTGTGGTTACACACAGGGTCATACCATTTTCCATAATATCCGGGATAGTGGATAAAATGATATTCGCCCATTGCCGAATGATTTTTGTCATATGGGAATTCGCCAATAGGAAAATCCTTAAAATCTTCATCAAGTAAAATATACTCTGTCATAATTACCTCCATTCTGATAACTTGTAATTTTATTGAAGTAAAATTGTATATTGATTATAAAATGTTTTTTGAAAAATTATTACTGTTTTTTTACATGTTTTTTGAATTTAAAAGATTTAATGTCGTTATTTATATAAATTTTTTGACAAATATTATTAGCAGTGGTATTATAATATAAAATATATATTAAAACACAGAAAATATTAGAAACGGAGGTACATGCATGACAAGAAACTTATTTAGCAGATATGCTTCTGATGAGAATAATCCTGACTGGGAGAATCATATAGAGCGTGAAACACAGTTGTATCATCGGAAAAGTGACATACGTTCAGAATATGAGAGAGATTATACACGTATATTACATTCACTTGCATACAGAAGATTAAAGCATAAGACTCAGGTGTTTTTTAATATTGACAATGACCATATATGCACACGAATGGAACATGTACAGCATGTTGAGTCGGTGAGCTGTACTATTGCAAAGTTTCTCGGATTGAATGTTGACCTCACAAGAGCAATAGCAATGGGGCACGATTTGGGACATGCACCTTTTGGACATGAAGGAGAAGTTGAGTTAACGAGAATACGAAAAGACTTTGGAATGGACAGATTCTGGCATGAAAGAAACAGTCTTAGAATAATAGACAATATTGAACTGCTTGAAGACGATAAGAGCGAGTTGAAAAATCTTGACCTTACGTATGCAGTCCGGGACGGTATAATTTCACATTGCGGAGAGGTTGATGAGAACGGTATCTTTCCAAGAAAAGAAAAAATAGATCTGGATACATTTTGCGAACCGGGACAGTTTCAGGCGTATACATGGGAGGGCTGCGTTGTAAAAGTTTCCGATAAAATTGCATATCTCGGAAGAGATATAGAAGATGCGGTCCGGATTAATTTTATTGGTGAAAAAGAGATTGATGAGCTTGCAAAGATTTCACAAAAGTATGGTGTTGAAACGATAAATACGACAGTTATAATACATAATTTTATAACAAGCATATGTGAGAACAGCTCGCCTCAACAGGGAATCAGGCTGAGTGATAAATATAATAAAATGCTTAAAGAAATAAAAGATTTTAATTATACAGCAATTTATAACAATGAAAAATTCAAAGTTTACCGTGACTATGTTGCATTGGTTATAAGAAGTATTTTTAATACACTGATGAAGACATATGATGTTTGTAATCCTTATAAAAGCCTTGATAATATAGATTGCATGAAAGAAGCATATCCTATGCTTGCAGGTGATTTTTACAAACATATCAAAGTATATTCCAATATACAGGGTGATAATGAAAAGTACAAAAATAAAAAGATTTATGGAAATATAGAGACAAAAGAAATATATGCTCAGGCAATAATTGATTATATTTCAGGAATGACGGACAGATACGCAGTGGAGATATTTAACGAATTGTTAAAATATTAAAATATATCTGATGGAGACATTACATATGGAATTATATGCAGCCGCTCCCGGATGAATTCGATATATTACACTATGTGAGGATAACAGATGTCAGAAAAAAATCTGCTGCTGCCGCTTTCATCATTTGGTATACCCGATGCGAAGAACACATTGAATATATTGACATTTTAAAATGTCTGTATTAATATATGTAATACAAGCAATACAAAATATGTGAGGAGAAAATCATGATATTAAAGTTAGATATGAACAGTACGGTTCCGATATATGTACAGCTTCGTAATCAGATAGTTATGGGAATCGGACACGGAGAACTGAAAGAGGGAGAGCGGCTGCCGACGGTAAGACAGCTTGCGTCGGATGCGGGAGTGAATACGATGACGGTCAATAAGACGTACCAGATTCTTAAAGCGGAAGGGTATATACAGACCGACAGGCGGCAGGGGGCGATGGTTGCACGCAACATTACCATGAATAAGGAATTTCGTGAAAAGCTTGAATCTGAGCTGGAGCTTTTATCTGCTGAGGCAAGTATTAACGGAATGGATAAGAGTGAATTTATGAAAATGTGTGAAAGTATTTATTCAACGATGAATCCACAGCCGCTACAGGCGTGAGAAAGCAGGTCAGGTATGAGTATAGTATTATTTATGATGTTTTTGTTTTCCGGGCTTATGATAACACTTATTTGCAGATTCACAGTTTTTTCAGAATATGAATATACACAGGGAATGTATCTTGGAGTGCATATTCCGCCGGAAGAAAAAGGTAATGAGATAGTCAGGCCATTCATGGAAAAAGAGATAAAAAGGCAGAAGATATTCCAGAATATTAACATGCTGTTATCGGTTTTATTGTGCATACCGGTCTTTTTCTGGGAAGCTGCGTCGGTTATAATATGGACGGTATGGATGTGTACATATATGATAGGATATATGTACATTCTTAATTCGGCACACCGCAGATTATATAAAATAAAGATTCAGAACGGGTGGATAAATAAGAACACTCAGATGATTTATGTGGATACATCGCTTTCGGCAGATGAACGCAGTTTAAAGTCAAATAACAGATATCACATTATTACGATTGCTTTAGAATTTATAATGACAATCCCGTTTATGATTAATAAATCATACAGCAGAAGTGAAGGTTTGATTTTCGCATTAGCTGCAATATCAATTTCTTTAATATGTATGATTTTAAATATATATGTTAATAAAAGAAATACAACGGTTTACAGCGAAGATACCGATATAAACAAGGCTGTCATGAATCTGTCAAGGAAGTATTTCAATGAGGGCTTTATATCATTAAGCATGTGCAATGCCGCAGCATTTCTGTTATTTACAATATTGTATATGATAAACAGGGAAGTATCTTTTATGTCGATGATGCTGTATATAACTATTCAGACACTTTCAACAATATTTCTTGTGGCGGCGTACCTGATTCTGATAAAAAAGAAAAAAGAACTTCTGTCGTCAGATATGAAACCGGTTTATGTAGATGATGATGAATATTGGAAAACAGGATATTATTATAATCCGAACGATAATCATATTCTTGTGAAGAATCGTATGTTTGATGGTAATTATTCATTCAATCTGGCTAATTCCAAAGCAAGATTTATATGTGGAGGACTTTATATAGTTATAATAGCATCTATAGTGTTTACGCTGGTTGTGTTGCTTCCGTTTTCTAATGTGAAGATGAATGTGGATATTTCATCAGAAAAAATGAAAGTATCGGCGGCAGGTTATAAATATCAGGTGGACGTAGATAATATTGAGAATATTGAATTGCTTGATAAATTGCCTGGTGAAAGTTTTTACCGCGTAAACGGAGGTTTAACTGATACGTATGATATAGGTTATTATAAAGGTTCTGATACAGGAAAGTGTATGCTTTTCATATTTGACGGATATGAACCCATCCTTAAAATAACAGGTGGTGGAAAAATTGTATTTTTAAATTCAAAAAATGAAGGAGAAGTACAAGATTGGTATGAACAGATAAAAAAGATACGGAATGATATTGATATGAAAGAATAAAAGGCTGATTTTTGGCGAAACAAAAAATACCGCAGACACATTTAATGTCTGCGGTGAAAATAATTCAATATGTTATGTTTAGCATATTACAGTTTGTAATCAACATCAGGGTTTATGGTGAGTGCAACACCGGTTTCAAATGTACCTTTACCGTTTTCGGCAAAAAGTGAAAATAATGTTCCTGTAAAAGTCATTGTACGTGTACCCTCCGTGCTGAGTCCGGCATTAAGTCCCGACCCGATTTCATGGCAGGCAATTTTTGCATTGAGATTCGTTGTATCAGCAAGGGCATAAGAAAAAGTATATTTTTCGCGGTCAGTATCTATTTTTACAAGAAGATTGAGGTTTTCCTCTTCTTTAGATATAGGAATATGTGCAAGTTCTGCACCCATGTCGTGTATATGTTTATAAAATCCGACATATTTTCCATTTTCATCGCTGCCAACATATATTTCATAGTGATAATCGTTGTTATAGTAGGCAGCAACACCGAATCGTTTTGCTGTACTGTCTTTTATTTTTAATACAGCTTTAAGTGATGTTGTAAATTCCGGCTGCTTAAATGAAAGAACAGTCGGGGATTTACCTGGTTCATTCAATGTTATATCAGTACCTTTAAGTGTGAGACATCCGTTTTTACTGTCATAAATATAATGAGACATATCAGGATTTCTTGTGAACTGCAGGCGTTTGTCAAGAGTATCATTGTGGAAGTCAATATTGACGCTGTGGTCTGAATGTAAAAATGGTCTGCCTGTTGCATCGTCTGTTATTGTATTAGCAATTGTCTCCGGCTCATTTATGCCCGGAAGAGGTGCATCCATTACAAGCTCAATAGTTCCGTTTCCGTTGTATCCGACAACAGGCCATCCGTCTTCATTCCATGTGACAGGTGCAAGAAAGGTTTCACGGCCGAGATTGTGAAGAAGTGCATGGCTGAAGCGTCTTATTCCGAGGAATACAAGCCACCAGTTTCCGTTTGCATCTTCAACAAGGTCAGCATGTCCGGTAGCCTGAATTTCGGATTTTTTATACTCTTTATGAGAAATAATAGGATTGTGTGGACATGGTGTATAAGGACCGAATACATTTTTTGAACGCTGTATTGTTTCGCGGTGAGCATATTCTGTTCCGCCTTCCGCAATCATCAGGTAATACCAGCCGTCTTTTTTGTAGATATGTGGACCTTCTGCACATTGACCGCCGCAGCCAGTGCTTATAAGGTGCTTGTCGGAAAGAATTTCGCCCGTCATCGGATTGATTTTAAATGCAACAATACCTCTTACACCGTCAAGATTACCGGTTGAACAGTAATAACAGCAGTCATCATCATCCCAGAAAAGTGATGGGTCTATACCACCCTGGTCAATCCATGCAGGGTCGGACCAGTCTTTGTTTATATCGTCTGTATGAACAACAAAGTTTCCTTTATCGGTAACATTAGTTGTTATCATATAAAACATTCCTTTGTGGTACCTTATTGTAGGTGCATATATACCACCGGAATTGCGGCAGCCTTCAAGTTCAAGCTGCGAACGTCTGTTAAGGCAGTATCCGGTAAGTTCCCAGTTTACAAGATTGCGGCTGTGATATATCGGTACACCGGGGAAGAATTCAAATGTTGAATTAACAAGATAAAAATCATCGCCAACGCGGCAGATGCTTGGGTCGGGATTGTATCCCGGAATAACAGGGTTTTTAAAAAGCATAATCTTATCACCTCAGAAAAAATATTGTATACAAAATAAAAATTAAAGTGCAGTTATATAAAAATACATTTAATAACTTATCTGTAGAATATATTTATTTAAAGATAAATTCAAGGTAAAAGTGTGTCATAAATTATTTAATTTACAGAAAAACTTTTGACAAATCTGATACATAAATTTTGTATGTAACGTGTATGACGCTTATTTTTAATCAGAAATAATTTAATATATGAAGTGCATGGCTGCAAAGTAGTTTACTTGAAATAGCAGTTTATGTATGTTACAATGGCAAAAGCAATAAATTTAATATACGAAAGGCGGATTTGAGCATGAATGACAGATACCAGACACCTCTTGCGGAAAGATATGCGAGCAAAGAAATGCAGTATATTTTTTCGCCTGATATGAAGTTTAAGACATGGAGAAAACTTTGGATTGCACTGGCTGAGACAGAAAAGGAACTCGGACTTGATATTACAGACGAGCAGATTGAGGAACTCAAGGCTAACAAAGACAATATCAATTACGAAGATGCAAAAAAGCGTGAAAAAGAAGTAAGACATGATGTAATGTCACACGTATATGCATATGGACTTCAGTGTCCTAAGGCAAAAGGAATTATCCATCTTGGAGCAACTTCATGTTATGTTGGTGATAATACAGATATTATTGTTATGACAGAGGCATTGAAGCTTGTTCGTAAAAAACTTATAAATGTAATCGGTGAACTTTCTAAGTTTGCAGATAAATATAAGGCACTTCCTACACTTGCATTTACACACTTCCAGCCGGCACAGCCGACAACAGTAGGCAAGCGTGCAACACTCTGGCTTAATGAACTTGTTATGGATTTAGAGGATGTTGATTATGTACTTTCAACAATGAAGCTTTTAGGATGTAAAGGTACAACAGGTACACAGGCCTCTTTCCTTGAATTATTCAATGGAGATCATACGAAAATCCGTCAGATAGATGGAAAGATTGCACAAAAGATGGGATTTGACAAGTGTGTTCCTGTATCAGGACAGACATATTCAAGAAAAGTAGATACAAGAGTTCTCAATGTACTTGCAGGAATTGCAGCGAGTGCACATAAGTTCTCTAACGATATCAGACTTTTACAGCACTTAAAAGAAGTTGAGGAACCATTTGAAAAATCACAGATTGGTTCATCAGCTATGGCTTATAAACGTAATCCGATGAGAAGCGAAAGAATGGCATCACTTGCAGATTTTGTAATTGCAGATGCACTTAATCCGGCTATCGTATCATCAACACAGTGGTTTGAGAGAACGCTTGATGATTCAGCAAATAAGAGAATGTCAGTTCCGGAAGGATTCCTCGCAGTTGATGGTATTCTTGATTTATATCTTAATGTTGTTGACGGACTTGTTGTATACGAGAAGGTTATTAACAGAAGACTTATGTCAGAACTTCCATTTATGGCAACAGAAAATATTATGATGGATGCAGTTAAGGCCGGCGGAGACAGACAGGAACTCCACGAAAGAATCCGTGAGCTTTCTATGGAAGCAGGAAAGAGAGTTAAGCAGGAAGGCCTTGAAAATAATCTTCTTGAACTTATTGCGGCAGATCCAATGTTTGGTGTAACACTTGATGAACTTAAAGCTAAACTTGATCCTTCAAAGTATGTAGGACGTTCAAAAGAGCAGGTTGAAGAATATCTTGCAGAAATTATCAATCCTATTCTTGATGCTAATAAAGAAGAACTCGGAATGACAGCTGAGATTAATGTTTAATATATACATATTCTCATAGCATATGATTTTGCCGGACGCAGTTTACGTCCGGCAAAATTAATTTTACAAAGTGAGGTTAATTGTGGATAATAAAAATAAGACAGACAAGGGACTTTTGGGAAATGAGAAAATAGAAGAAGCAATTGCTGCCTTACAGCAGGAGCCTACGCAGGAAATGCTGGCACATACTCTGACAGTAATCCGCAGACGCATGCAGGAAAAAGGACAATTCGTAATTGCAGTAGAACCGCCCACTGGTAATAACCAACTGAAATTACAGGCAATTACGACTGATGATGGGAAAGTCTGGTGGATGGCATTTACCAGTTTTGAGGAAGAATTAAAAGGAAGTAATAGTGTTATGTCAACCTTTATGACAGATATCAAGCAGCTCTTCACCTCTGCCCTCCAAGCTGATACGATCTCCGGTATCATTCTCAATCCATGGAACCGTACCATTATGTTGGACAAATATCTGATTGAGATTATTTTGGGAAAAACTGCATAAATTTTTCTATATGACAGATACTATCATCGTATTGCAAAATGAAAGAGAGGAAGCAGGTACGATGATATTAAAAGAAAAAGAACGCACAACGATTGA
>ENA-ORMN01001618-ORMN01001618.1-human-gut-metagenome-genome-assembly--contig:-NODE-1618-length-21625-cov-6.507835_pt1 | contig 21625 bp, 18 predicted proteins | sample MGYA00242102_ERZ508993 | MGnify/ENA primary metagenome ERZ508993 (study PRJEB26280, sample SAMEA2338770) | human gut metagenome | biome: human gut; feature: human-associated habitat; material: faeces...
GGGCGGAGCGGGATATTGCCTTATTGAAATACTCTACCGTGGCAGAACGCACTACTCAATGTTTTTCGCCGGTGCAATAGTATTATCGTCATTTTATTATATAAATCAAAAATACGAAATGAGTTTTTGGCTCAAATGCTTGGTAGGAATGTTGATTATAACAGGGGTTGAGCTGCTGTTTGGATTGATATTTAATATCATACTAAAGGAGCACGTTTGGGATTATTCAGGTGTTCCGCTAAACTTTTTAGGTCAGGTCTGCGTACCGTTTTCACTTTTATGGTTTGCCATCTCCGGCGTGGCATTTAAGGTAATTGATACGGTACAAGAGAGTATTGGGGTATGAAAAATAAGGCGACCAATGGTCGCCCCCTACGATATCGAAAAAAATTCCATGTTTAACAAAACATATTAAATAAAAAAACAAGCACAACCGATTGGTTGTGCTTGTTTCATTAAAGGTAAATTGTAAGGTTAAATTACTTGAGTTCAACCTTTGCGCCAGCCTCTTCGAGCTTAGCCTTGAGCTCTTCAGCCTCAGCCTTGGGAGCAGCTTCCTTAAGAGTCTTAGGAGCAGCCTCAACAGCTTCCTTAGCTTCCTTAAGGGAAAGACCGCAAGCATCCTTAACAGCCTTGATAACGTCCATCTTCTTCTCACCGAAGGAAGCGAGAACAACGTCAAACTCAGTCTTCTCAGCCTCAGCAGCTGCGCCAGCACCTGCTGCAGGACCTGCAGCTGCAACAACAGCTGTTACGCCGAATTCTTCCTGGATAGTCTCTACGAGCTCAGCAAGCTCAAGAACGGAAAGAACCTTGATTTCTTCTAAAATATTTGTAACTTTCTCAGAAGCCATGATAATAATCTCCTTTATATTTTGATTTAATTTTTTCAGGCAGCCATACGATCGTTATAATCAAGCAGCCTCTTCCTCTGCCTTCTTGTCGGCGAGAGCCTTGAGTGTAGCAGCAAGCTTCTGCATGGGACCCTGGAGAGAGCCAACCAGCTGAGCAAGCAGTGTCTCCTTGGAAGGAATCTTGGAAAGAGCCTCAACACCCTTAGCGTCATAGATAACGCCGTCAACGTAGCCTGCCTTGAGGGTAAACTTATCGTCGTGTGCTTCAGCAAACTTACCGAGGATTCTTGCGGGAGCGGTCTGATCGTGGTCGCAAACTGCGATTGCGGTTGTACCCTCGAGTACGCTGCAAAGATCATCAAGACCTGCTTCCTTGAGAGCGATACGGAGCATTGTGTTCTTTTCAACAAAGTAAGTTACACCTGCTTCTCTGAGCTCTTTTCTGAGCTGAGTATCTTCCTCAACGGTAATACCTCTGTAGTCAACAAGAACACCTGCTGAAGAATTCTTGATAAGATCGGTTACAACAGCAGCTCTTGCCTTCTTGGATTCGAGAACCTGTGCGCTTGGCATAAAATTTCACCTCCGTAAAAAGTTGAAAATTATGCTACCCATTCATAAAAAGAAAAACCTTTCCTTCAAATGACAGGAAAGGGCATACATTTATAATGTACAGCAATCTTTCCTCGGCAGGATTTACGATTTCTGCAAATTGCTTTGCATAGTCACCTGCTGTCTTTAGAATATGATAGCTCTTCATCGTTTTTAACGACTTTAATATAATATCATACTTTTCAGCGCTTGTCAAGGGCTTTTTTGAATTTTTTTAAATTATTTTTTCTCATGCACGATGTTCCAGTATCTTTTCTTTTCGTTTTCGGAAAGCTCTGCCGCAAAATCCGCTTTCAGGGTCACGAAGCGTTTCAGGTCCCATATTATATGGTACATCAGCGCACGGGATTCAAACTCGCTGCGGTCTGCGGGCAGATTCTCGGCAGAATAATGGGCAAACAGACCGTCAATATCCTCCAGCAGCCCTGCGGCATCGTTTATCTCATGGAACTCCCCGCTCATTTTCGCAAGGAAGTCCGATATGGGCTTGCCGTACTCATGTATGGGGTTCAGCGCCATAATATCCTTGTATATGCCCATAAGAACGCCGCACTGGCTTATGCGCATCTCAACGTATTTCAGGAAATAATCCTTCTCCTCAGCAAAGGAGTTTCCGATGTATCTGAGGGAACAGTTTTTCAGGTCTGCCAGCAGCCGTGAAGTTTCGTCAAAGCATGAGCCTGTGTAGCCGCTTTTATCCTCCGCCAGGATATACACGGACATTCGGGAGATTATCTGCCTGATCTTTTCATCGGTCTCCTTTTGGATACTGCGTATCCTGCCGATGCCCGTGGGCACAAAAATGTTCATCAGAACGCCGATCCCTGCGCCGATAACAAAAAGCGTCAGCTCATTCTGCACTATCTGGGGAGAGCAGTCCGCCGAGGCGAAATAGTGAGTCGCAATAACGCTGTTCATGGCGGCTGCCTCGTTAATATCAAGCCCGCTGCAGAATGCGAGAAATACCGCCAGAACCACTCCCAGAGCAGGGATACTGAACCCTGCCACCGAGAACACGGCAGTGCACAGCAGCGTTACCGCCGCAAAAGCCATCAGGCGCTTGAGCGTGACCATCAGCGTTTCCTTGCGGGTATCGCAGACCGTCAGCAGGCAGATTATCCCCGCTGAAACGGCGTAGTTCAGCCCCAGACCGTATGCTATGGCCGCTGCAATGGCTGCTCCCACGGCTGTTTTGGCTATTTTCAGCCAGTTTATCCTTTGAGTCATTCTCCGTCCTCACCTTCGGGCAAAATGTCGATAACAACAAGCTCAGGGTTGTTGAATATGCGGGGTATTCTTTCAATAGTACGGCTCAGTCCCCTGCTGACGATAAACGTCGTGTCATCAAAATCATATCTTCCGCCTGCATATTTCGGGAAAAGTCCCTGTCCCGGTGCATAAAGACCGTTCATAAACGGAGGGAGCCGCCACTGTCCGCCATGAGCATGACCCGAAAGCACCAGGTCAAACTTGCCGAATGAACGGTAAAAGTCAATCTTCTCGGGGAAATGGGCAAGGAGGACATTGAAGCTATTTGTATCGGCATTGTCGGCACACACCTTCACGCTGTCGCCGATATCAGACTTTGCCGACGCTCCGCATATCATAATGCCGTCAATATCAACATTTTCGCCCTGAAGCACGGTAACGCCGAAGCTCTCCGCACGCCTGCTGAAAGTTTCCCACATATTCCCCCTGTACTCATGATTACCCGAAACGTAGTAGCAGGGATATTTTTTCGCAATAGCTTTAAGCAATGTGTCGGAATTTTTATTATCCGTCCTGTTGTCGAAAATATCACCTGTGAGCACGATAATATCAGGCTCAGCCGCATCTACTGCATTGATGAGATTTTTCATATTCTTGCCGTATGAACAACTGTGCAGGTCGGATATCTGAACGATGCGCACTTTTTTGGTGACCTTGCGACTCACAAGTGTATAGCGGACTGTTCTCAGGGGAAAGCTTACAGCGGATAGTATAAAAAACACTGCCGCAAGCGCTCCAAGTATTTTCAGGAAGATGTATTTCTTTGTCGGCTTGTCCTTTTTCGTCATCTTATTCCTCCGAAGTTTGTGATATGAATATTATAGCGCAATATAAGCGGCGTGTCAATGAGCCGCTAAGGGATTTTAACTTGACAAAGCAATGATGGCAGTATATACTAAAATTAAACAAATATACGCATATTATTTATAAGAGTGTATAAACATATGAATATACAGAAAGGAAATGTAATATGAACTATTCGGAAGAAGCACTGAAAAAACACAGACAGTGGAAGGGCAAGATAGAAGTCATAAGCCGTGTTCCCCTTAAAACAAGGGACGACCTTTCTATCGCATACACCCCGGGCGTTGCGGCTCCCTGCCTTGCTATTGAAAAAGATCCCGACCTGAGCTATGAATACACACGCCGCTCCAATCTGGTTGCAGTCATCACAGACGGAACTGCCGTTCTGGGACTGGGCGACATCGGCCCTCTCGCTGCTATGCCTGTTATGGAGGGCAAGAGCGCACTGTTCAAGGAATTCGGCGATGTTGATGCCATTCCCATCTGCGTGGCTTCCAAGGACACTGAGGAGATCATCAAAACTGTACGCCTTATCTCAGGCTCATTTGGCGGAATAAATCTGGAGGACATCTCTGCTCCCCGCTGCTTTGAGATTGAGAGACGTCTCCAGGAGGAATGCGATATCCCCGTATTCCACGATGACCAGCACGGAACTGCCGTTGTAACTCTTGCGGCTGTCATCAATGCTCTCAAGCTCACCAACAGGAAAATTGAGAACATCAAGGCTGTCACCAGCGGAGCAGGTGCTGCCGGCATTGCCATAGTCAAGCTGCTTATTGCAATGGGTCTGAAAAATGTTATTATGTGCGACCGCCACGGCGCTATTTACAAGGGCAGGGACGGTCAGAACCATGAAAAGGAGCTTATTGCCGACATCACAAACCAGGACTGCGAAAAGGGTACTCTTGCCGAGGTCATTAAGGGCGCTGACCTGTTTATCGGAGTTTCCGCACCTAACTGTGTTACCGAGGAAATGGTAAAGAGCATGGCTCCCCAGCCTATCCTCTTCCCCATGGCAAACCCTGACCCCGAAATTCTTCCCGAGCTTGCCAAGAAAGCGGGCGCAGCCGTTGTGGGAACAGGCAGAAGCGATTATCCCAACCAGATAAACAACGTGCTTGCTTTCCCCGGCATTTTCAGAGGAGCTCTTGATGTGCGTGCCTCCCGCATAAACGATGAAATGAACATTGCCGCAGCCCGTGCCATTGCGGAGTCAGTTCCTGCAGACAAGCTGTGCAGCGAATACATCATTCCCGATGCTCTTGACCACCAGATGGCTCAGAGAGTTGCGGAAGCTGTAAGAAAGGCTGCCATTGAAACGGGAGTTGCAAGAATCAAGTAAGAATATATAACACAAAAGCCATTGTCCGTATTGGACAATGGCTTTTAATTTTTGCTGTATTCAGCGGCAAGACCGTCCTTGATACCCTGCATAATGATATCACGGGCCTTTGCGGCTTCTGCCTTAGGAAGAGGCTCAACATCTTTAAGAGGATAATCAATGCCAAGATTCTGATATTTTACCTTGCCCATGTCGTGGTAAGGAAGAACATCGAGTGCCTTGACGGATTTCAGCTTTGAGATAAACATGCCCAGTTCGTGGAGATACTTCTCATTGTAAGTGATCCCGGGAACTACTACGTGACGTATCCAGAGCTGCTTCTTTTTGCTGCTTGCATACTCAGCGAAAGCAAGAATATTCTTGTTACTGTGACCTGTGAGCTTTTTGTGCTCCTCGTCATTGATATGCTTTATATCAAGCATGATAACATCGGTAACATCAAGCAGACGGTCAACATCGGCAGTATTTTCGGGATTGAATGTTATTCCCGAGGTATCGAGACAGGTGCTTATTCCCCTCTCATGAGCCTTTTCAAAAAGCTCGGTAAGGAAAGGAAGCTGAGCCATTGGCTCGCCGCCTGTGCAGGTGATTCCGCCGCCCTTGAGGAATTCCTTGACACCATCGTACATGGAAAGGATCTCATCAACGGTAACAGGCTTGCCGATATCAGGGTGCTTTTCGCTGTGGAACTGCCATGTGTCGGGGTTATGGCAGTAAAGGCATCTCATAGGACATCCCTGGAAAAAGACGACGAACCTGATACCGGGTCCGTCGACTGTTCCGAAGGATTCTGTTGAATGAATGTAACCTATCATCTACAGAATACTTTCTATTAAAGAGCTGCGTGGAATGTTCTGGAGATAACGTCGTCCTGCTGCTCCTTGGTAAGCTTGATGAAGTTTACTGCATATCCTGAAACACGGATAGTGAGCTGAGGATAGTTCTCGGGGTGCTTCTGAGCATCGAGAAGAGTATCACGTGTGAATACGTTAACGTTGAGGTGGTGGCCGCCCTTAACTGCATAACCGTCAAGAAGACCTACCAGGTTTTTGATCTGCTGTTCATTTGCTGCCATAGTAAAAACTCCTTTCAAAATAAAGGTGGATCTGTATTATACCGAATGAGTGTATTTTTATATGGCTATAAGAAACACACTGTGGGGTTTATTTTATGCTGACGGCCTATAAAGACCGTCAGCCAAAATAATTCTTTGGAAGCGATTATCTGTCGTTATCGCTTGTGTTGGGGATATTAGCGCACTTGGGGCAGAGAGCATCGATATCGAGGTCGCCGACAAATACGCCTGTGTCCTTACCAAGTGCATCAGGAATGATGGAGAAGGTATTTGAGATACCATCCTGAGCGTTGGAGAACTGAAGCTTGGATACGGAAGAGAGAGATGCGGAAGCACCGTGAGTATCTCTGCCGCTCATGGGGTTAGCACCGGGAGCAAGAGGCACACCGAGCTTACGTCCATCAGGTGTAGAACCGGTCTTCTTACCATATACAACGTTGGAAGTAATGGTAAGGATAGAGGTTGTAGGAATACCATGTCTGTAAGTGTGCTGCTGACGGATCTTGTTCATGAATCTGTTGAGGATATCCTCAGCGATCTCATCAACACGGTCATCATTGTTACCATACTTGGGGAAGTCGCCCTCGATCTGGTAGTCAACAACGATACCCTGCTCGTTTCTGATGGTCTTAACCTTAGCATACTTGATAGCAGAGAGGGAGTCAGCTACAACGGAGATGCCGGCGATACCTGTTGCAAAGTATCTCTTTACTTCTCTGTCGTGGAGAGCCATCTGGAGGCTTTCGTAGCAGTACTTATCGTGCATATAGTGGATAATGTTAAGAGTATTTACATAGAGCTCTGCGAGCCATGTCATCATGTCGTCGTACTTCTCCATTACATCGTCGTAATCGAGGTACTCGGAAGTGATAGGTCTGAACTTGGTAGCAACCTGAACGCCGCTGATCTCATCAACACCGCCGTTTATAGCGTAGAGGAGGCACTTAGCGAGGTTAGCTCTTGCGCCGAAGAACTGCATTTCCTTACCAACAACCATGGAAGATACGCAGCAAGCGATAGCGTAGTCATCGCCGTGAATAACTCTCATGAGGTCATCATTCTCATACTGGATAGAAGATGTATTGATGGAGATCTTTGCGCAGTACTCCTTCCAAGGCTCAGGGAGTCTTGTGGACCAGAGAACGGTCATGTTAGGCTCGGGAGCTGTGCCAAGGTTTTCGAGAGTGTGGAGGTAACGGAAGGAGTTCTTTGTTACCATAGATCTGCCGTCAACGCCCATACCGCCGAGGGACTCAGTTACCCACTGAGGATCTCCGGAGAAGAGGGAGTTGTACTCGGGAGTTCTTGCAAAACGAACGAGACGGAGCTTCATGATGAAGTGGTCGATGAGCTCCTGAGCCTGCTCCTCGGTGAGGATGCCTCTCTTGAAGTCTCTTTCAAAATAGATATCGAGGAATGTGGATGTACGTCCGAGGGACATAGCAGCACCGTTCTGATCCTTTACAGCGCCAAGGTAGCCGAAGTAAAGTGCCTGAACAGCTTCCTTAGCTGTTGTAGCGGGCTTGGAGATATCGCAGCCGTAGATCTCAGCCATCTTCTTGAGGTTTTCAAGTGCTCTGATCTGCTCAGCGATCTCTTCTCTTGCACGGATCTTTTCCTCAGTCATAGGGCAGGTGTAGAAAGCCTTCTGCTCCTGCTTGTCTTCGATAAGTCTGTCAACGCCGTACAGAGCAACACGTCTGTAGTCGCCGATGATTCTTCCTCTTCCGTAAGCATCGGGAAGACCGGTAAGGATATGGGCAGTTCTTGCCTTTCTCATTTCAGGGGTGTAAACATCGAATACGCCTGCGTTGTGGGTCTTTCTGTATTCGGTGAAGATGTGCTTGATCTCAGGATCAATGGTGTAGCCGTTGTCGGAGCAAGCCTTCTCAGCCATTCTCAGGCCGCCGTAAGGCATAAGAGCTCTCTTGAAGGGCTTGTCTGTCTGGAGACCAACGATCTGCTCCAGATCCTTATCAATATAACCTGCTGCGTGAGAAGTAAGAGAAGATACAACCTTTGTATCCATATCGAGAACGCCGCCTGCTTCTCTTTCCTTCTTTGCAAGCTCCATAACGTCAGCCCAGAGCTTCTTGGTAGCTTCTGTAGGGCCGGCGAGGAAGCTTTCATCGCCGTAATAAGGTGTGTAGTTCTTCTGGATGAACTCACGGACATTGATTTCCTTGGTCCAGTGACCGCCTACGAAACCTTCCCATTCCTGTGGCATTTGACTCATAGTATATTTTCCTCCTTCAATCTTTTGCGCCGCTTTATTCAGCACAAAGCCTTGTAGTGCTGTGAGATGAAATACGCAGTTGCTCCGTCACGCTATGTAAATTTTACCGAAAATTTCTGTAAAATCCGCATTACTTATGCACATTCCAACAAACTATACCGTTTGAGTGGTTATTCACTGCGCATAAAAAACCGCAAGGTTTGTTGCCCTGCATGGTCCGCACGGCTGCAATACTTCTTATTACTTATATAATACAATATACGTCCTGATTTGTCAAGTGTTTTTTTATGTTAATTTGGCATTTAACATTACAAAAATGATATGCCCCCCTATATACGGGGGCATATGGCATGATTTTCAGTCAGAATATCCTGTTTTTCGCATAAAATGAGCATTTTCAGGCAGTTTTGTCCCCATCGGCGCTCTTCTTTCTGAACACGATAAGCTTGCTGAGAAAGTAGTTAAGTATCATAACAAGTATGCCGCACAGGAGCTTTACCACCAGCTCGTTGAAGCGCATAACATCGACGAATGCGAACATTATAATAACCTCGCAGCCGTATGAGAAAAGTCTTCCTCCTGCAAATGAAAGCAGCTCCTTCACATATGCTTTCGCAGTGGTGTCATGTGCCTCAAACACGAAGAATTTATTGGTGAAAAACGCAAAAAGCATCGAAACCACCCATGAGAATGTAGCCGCCCCCGCAGATGATACCGCCGAATTTTCCATTGCCGCCATGACCGCCGAAAAGCTGTGGGTATCCACGCCCGAAAAGTCAGTTAACGCAAGCCTGAGTCCGAAATGTGAGACATAGTTTATAAGCGTTGTGAGCACGCCGTAAAACACATATATTATCACATTTTCAAACTTCATGCACAGCTCGCACAGAGGCTTTGGCAGTATGGAAAATATCTTTCGGAAGGTTTTTCTTGTCATAAAAGGTCCTTTCACTTCAAAAGACAGAACCGCCGGTTGACCGACGGTTCTGATCAGAGATTACTTTATAAGCTTGTTGCCGCACTCAGCGCAGAACTTTGCAGTTTCGCTGGTGATCTTTGCGCCGCACTGGTCGCAGAATCTGATCTTGGGCTTGTGAGCCTCAACGGGTGCAGATGCAGCAGGTGCAGGAGCGGGCTTGGGTGCTTCCGCAGGCTTTGCGGGAACAGGAGCGACAGCCTTAGGAGCCTCGGCAGGCTTAGGTGCCTCCACAGGCTTAACAGCTGCGAGTGCAGATGCAGGCTTAGGCGCTTCCACAGGCTTAGGTGCCTCAGCGGGTTTAGCAGGAGCCGCAGGTGCAGCCTTGGGAGCCTCTGCAGGCTTAACAGGTGCAGCGGGCTTAGGCGCTTCCACAGGCTTAGGTGCCTCAGCGGGCTTAATAGGAGCAGCAGGTGCAGCCTTGGTAGCTTCAACAGGCTTTGCAGGCGCTGCGGCTACGGGCTTGGGTGCCTCGGTATGAGCAGCAGATACGACCACTTCAATAGGCTTGATGGGCTTTATCTTTTCAAGTCCTGCATCAACAGGCTTTGCGGCAGGAGCCTTTTCAGCAGCGGCAGCAGGTGCAGGAACAGGTGCAGGAACAGGTGCAGGCACGGGTGCGGGCACGGGTGCGGGAGCCTTTTCGGCAGCTTCTGCCTTAGCTCTTGCAGCCTCAATAGCAAGGCGCTCTTCTTCAAGCTCTTTGAGCTTTGCTTCCTCGGCAGCCTTGATGTCCTCAGCTTCTCTCAGCTTTGCGGCAGCCTTATCCTTCTGGATAACGCCCAGTATTCCGTTGAGCATCTTAACAGGGTTATCAAGATTCTTCTTGATTCCGCAGGGAAGCTCGCTGGATTTGCCGCTCTTCTCAACAACATGGAGAGTAGCTGCAAACAGTGACTTCTTCATCTCAAAGCGCTCGATCTGATCTACAGGGATATGTCCAAGACCGTTCTTGCCCTGATAATAGAGCTGGTCAAGGGTGAGCAGGAAGGAGTCCTCGGGAACGCCCATTGTCACCATATGTATCAGCAGAGGAAGTTCAAACTGCTCTGTGCTTGCATATGTGTTCTGTATTTTGATAAAGGAGCTTTCAAATGCCTTGGAAATGCCGGAAACATAGAACTGAGCCTCGGTCACACTGTTGTCGGCCATGAGAGTTTTGAGCTTTTCAACGTATCCGTCACGCTCAATAGTCTTAAGGTGAGTGATGTGCAGCTCGACCTGAGTGATGAAACGCTTCTTGGTCTCGGGGTCGATATCCATCTCGTTAATGTCCTTGATAAGTTCGAAGCTCTGATGCTCGGTAGTTGTGCCAAGGTTTCTGCACTTCTGGGCAAGAATATTGCTGTCTGCCTCTCTTATCTTGGAGTTTACCTTGCCGATGTAGCGCTGGAGCATATCATCGGGGCAGTGTGCCTCGTTCTTGTTGATCTTTTCAAGGAGAACGATAAGCTCTGCACGGGACATACCGTTGATATTTTCGGTAAGCTTTGTGAAATACTTGACGTGACGGTCATTGATCTCATCGTCAAGGCGCTTGATGTACGGGAATGTATATTCGGGAGTAAAGTCACCCTCGAGGATCTTATCCTTTATCTCGTTGAGCTTCTTTACATCTTCATTCTTGATATTTTCGGTCAGCTTGTCAAGCTCAGTCTTTTCAAGCTTCTCTCCCCTCTCCCTGCACTTAGCGGCAGATGCCTCATAGAGCTTGGGATCAAGAGAAGGCTTGCGATTTTCAAGGTCTTCCTCAAACTTTTCAAGAGCTTCACGGTCAAGCTTGTCGATGGAAGCCATCTGCTTATCAAACTCAGCCTTGTCAATAGCTTTGAGACGGCTCTCGATCTGCTCAACATAAGGCTTGCCAGCCTCGGCATATTCGGGAGTTTCGCTGATGGTGAGCTTCATCTTCATAAGCTTATCCTTGGGCGAACCTGCAATGTTGCTGCAAAGGTCTGCAAGCTCCTTCTTGATAAGCTCGGCAGTGCGCTTGTCGATCTGCTCGATATATTTTGCGGTAAGTTCCTTGTCAAAATCGTCGCCTGTAAGGGCTTCTCTGAGCTTGGAAAGTTCCTTTCTTGGAGTATTGGGGATATTCTTGCAGAGACTTTCAAGCTGGGACTTGATGAGGGATATCTCCTGCTTTCTTATCTTTTCCAGATAAGGAGCGGCATTCTCCTTGCGCAGTCCCAGTGCGCTGATATCGGCAGTGAGCTTTTCAAGCTCGGGCTTTTTGAGCTTTTCGATATTCTTGCACATACTGTCAAGCCTGTCGGTCTCGATCTTGTTGAAGCGCTTGTCGATCTCGTCAAAATACTTCTTGGTATATTCGGGATCATACTTTTCGTTTTTGAGCTTTTCGGTGAGCTGTGCAAGCTCAGGCTTCTGCATATTGCCGATGTTCTTGCAGAGACCGTCTGCTTCGGCATTGTAAAGAGCCTTTCTTCTTGCCTTTATGGAATCAAAGTAGCCTGCGGTCATATCGGGAGCATACTTTTCGTCCTTCAGCTTTGCTTCAAGAGCATCGAGCTTTGCAAAGTCCATGGAAGCGATATCCTTGCACATCTGAGCAAGCTCTTCCTTTTTGAGTGCCTTTTCTCTTTCGGCAGTCATGGGCATATACTTCTTGACGATATCCTCGGGATACTTTTCGCTTTCCAGCTGAACGATGATCTCTGCCAGAGCCTTTGCGTCCATCTGAGGAATGGTCTCGCACTTCTTTACAAACTCTGCATTTTCAAGCTCAACGGTTCTCTTCTCAATGTCAGCAGCGTACTTGTCGGTAAGTGCAGCCTTGAATCTGCCGGACTTGATGACTTCTCTCATCTTGTCAAGCTTAGCCTTGTCGGCAGTTGCAATGCCCTCAAATTCCTTGTCGGCAGCCTGCTTTTCAAGAACTTCAAAGCGCTGGGATATCTGCTTTCTGAAAGGCGCTTTAAGCGCATCGCCGCACTTTACTTCATCAAGCTTCTTGGAGATATCCTCCAGAGCCTTCTCTGCAGCGGTCTCGATATCCTTGCATATCTCGCTTATCTGAGTTCTCGCAAAGCCGTCCCTTGCGGAAGCAATCTTTGCAGTGAAGTGCCTCTTGAACATCTTGTCAAACCTGTCGGAAGCCAGATCCTTTTCCAGCTTGTCGGCAGCGGCAGCATCGGGAATGGTCTTGAACATATCGGTAAGCTCACGGAGCTGTGCGCTGAGCATACCGTCATTGATCTCGGCAAGGTAAGGAGCTGCCACAGCTTCGTCAAAGCCGCCCTCCTTGATCTTCTTCTTGAGAGCAGCCAGCTCGTCGTAATTTTTGAGAGAAACGCCTGTGCAGAGAAGCTTCAGCTGATTTTTCTCGCAGTCGTTGAGAGCAAGCTTGATCTTGAGCAGGTACTTGCCTGTGGTCTTCTTGTCAAGCTTCATGTCGTAGATATATGTACGGAGCTTTTTCAGCTCGGCTTCATCAAGAGCGGAAAGGTCTGCGCAAAGGTCAGCCAGCTCCTTTTCATTCTTGACAGCCTTTTCCATTTCTTCCTTAGTGGCAAAAACGGTGCCGTTGTATGTGCGTGACTGCTTCTCGAACTCTTCGCAGTATGCAGCAAGCTCATCGGCAGCGGGAACGTTTTTCAGCTTATACTTGGCAGCCGCATTTTTAAGGTCCTCCAGGATAACGGAAGCCTTTGCGCCGCCGCAGCAAAGCTTGCCGTCAGCAGAACGGCAGTCAGCGGGAACATATGCCTTTGCCAGATACTCGCCCAGCTCGGCAGCCGAAAGTGCTGAGGAGCACCAGTAATCGGAAATAGTCTCGATATTCTCAGCATCGGCAGGAGACGCTGCTCTTGCCAGATTGAACACGCTTGCAAATGCGGGACGGATCTTCAGCAGCTCGGATACCTGAGCCTTTACACCCTCGGGAGAGCCAAGCTCTGCAGCCCTGAGCAGCTTTTCAGCCTTTTCGGCATCAGGCTCGGTATATTTGAAGCCATAGCCGTTCTTTTCGGAAACAAGCTTTCTGAGAGCCTTGCCCATATCCTCGGTGGTCTCGCAGGAAGCAAAGTCCTTTTCCTCGGTCTTTATGCCGCACTTTTCCGACTCAGCCATAAAAAATGCCGCCATGTATTTTTTCATGTCAAAGTCAATGCCGCCGCTCTTGAATGCGGAAACATTGGGTTCCATGCCCTTTTCAAATTCATCGGCAAGCTTTATGCCCTTGTCAAGCTCCATGCACCTTGACTCGTTGGTGTCCATAGTTATCTTGCCGTCAAACAGGTCAAACTGAGGCTCGCCCACATACTCTGTTCCCACATAAGAGGAAAGAGCGTCCTTTAAATGAGCGTCAAGTCTGTCCTTTATCTCCTTATCGCCAAGAACGGCAGGCTCTTCAAGAGTGCCCTTCTTGTAAAGAAAATGGTTGGTAAACTTCTTGAACGGCTGAACAACGTTTGTCAGCGGGGTAACGGGGGCATAGTTCTTGCCCTCTTTTCTCATATGCTCCTCACTGATAATAAGAGTATCATGCTTGCCGTCTATCATCCAGTCATAAGCCATGAATGTCTCTTTAAAAAGCAGGTTTGAGATATAGACAGTTCCATTCTCGGCAGCTATCTTTCTTGCCTCTGCTATCTTGAAGGGAAGATATTCCTTTCCGTCAGCGGACATAAGCAGCATATCGGCCATGCGGCAGATATCCATACTGTTGCTTTTAGCCTCCTCAGGGGAACAGGGCGTATAGATCAAACCATCGAGCAGAGGGTGGCAGAAAAGCCTTCCGCTGCTGAAAAAGCTGTCACTGAACGCACTCTTGAATTCCTCACAGGACTCTTTAAAGCGATTGTAATTGATTGTTTCCACAGCAATGATTCCTCCCTTTGTATTTTGCCAAAAAAATACGCGCATACAGGCATACTTTTCCTATAATTGTAATCATTATACCAAAAAACAAACCGTCTGTCAACGAATTATTAGAGTATTTTATACAAAAATATTTCCGTTTGCTTTTGGTACTTTTGCATAACTTAACAAGTCGTCATAAAAACAATATTCATAAAAATGCGCTTCCCACACGCAGGGAAGCGCATTTTTCACTCTTTTTTCGCGCCTGCCTCACAGGCAGCAAGCAGCATATCGTAAACAGGTATCACTTGCCTGATATCTGCCGCTATCTTATCGGCAAGGCGGTCGCTGAACAGCATATACCAGTCGGTGCTGAGAGCTGTCAGACCTATATTCTTCCGATTGAGCCACAGGCATTTTTCCCCGCTCTGGTCGGGGAAATGATTTCGCTTATACACATCTCCGTAAAGCTCAAAAACGCTTTGGGAAGAAAAAGCGTCAGCAGCAGCGATATAAAGCGGACTGTCCCCTTTTATCATCTCACGCATTGCATCCATGGTCTCACGGGCAGGCTCGTAAAATCCGCAGCCGTACTCAAAGCCGTTTGCCGAGATATCAAAATAAAAGCATGGCAGGGAGTAATAAAGCTCCCTTGTACGGCCGAAAGTACACCACATATTCTCCCTGAAAACCGACTTTCCCCGTGAATATCTTGCGTCACGGTATATCCTTGAAATGCGCACGCTGTTGATGAGCGGGTCTATTTTCTGCATTTCGGGCAGCAGCTTTTCGGTGAACTCCCTGAACGGCTCCGCAACAAATCTGCGGTAGTCGTCCTTATGCTCGTTGAACCATAACTTACTGTCATTCAGACGGTTCATGGTGAGAAAATCTATGGTCTGAGGTGAAAATGGCATATCATATCCTCCGTTTTCCGTTAGTGTATATTCATATGATATCCCTTTGATGTGAAAAAATCAAGAACATTTCTGAAAACAGTATCAGTCAAGCTTCTCCATAAACTCGTCAACATACTTTATATAATCCCCCACACGCATCAGGGTAGCTGCATGACCTCCGCTTACATGGCCGATCATAGGTGAGGGCATCATTTCCATAAGGTCATTCTGCATATCACGGTCAAAGAAGCCATCGTCCTCGGGGAGTACCAGCAGCACTCTTCCGTCAAGGTATGCGAATTTATCCGCTGTGCAGGGCTGCCGGTTTATAACATCAGCCACAAGGCGGGTCATATGAACATCAAACTCAGATGTATAGCCGCTGTAGATATCATTGAACATATCACGCATATAATAAGCCTCTTCCGCAGAAGCCCCCTCAATATGCCCCATGCTCTGCTTCATTTCAAAGGATCTTACAATGCTGTAAGGAACGGTTTCCATAGCCTTGAGGACAATGGGAGCAGCGTTCTTGTACTTGCTTCTCAGTGCACCGACAGTTCTTTCGGAAAGCGCCGCTGTGGAGAACAGGCACATTGCCTCTGTCCTTTCGGGAAACTCGGACGCAAGGAGCTGAGCCATGTACCCGCCGAATGAAGCTCCCATCCAAACCGCCTTATCCACATCAAGATAATTCAGCAGGTCGATTATCGCCTCGCACAATGACTTCATATCCATGCACTCAAAGGGATAGTCAAAGGTGATGAACCTGTATCTGTCCTCCAGAGCGCTTACATACGGATACACCGCCTCGGAGGTGCCAAGTCCGCCTACAAGAAAAACAATGGTCTTGTCCCCTTTTCCGCAGTCCATATATTTGAAATTGCAGCCCTTTACAACTGCCTCCTCATAGTGATGGCTGTCGAAAAAGCGCTTCTTGCCACGTCTGTAGGACAATGACTCAGGCAGAGCCTTTTCCTCATCAAAGGGCAGTCCGCAGCAGCGCTTTATATCCTGTGCCCACTGCTCGGGATAGCTCATTAAAAGCTGCTCATGGCTGTAGTCCCTCGCCACGATATCGGCATCGGGAAAATGCTTGTTGTATCGGTCAAAATACTTCTCACCCATTTTCAGAGCGTAGAAGATATGAACAGTCGTGCCCCCCACACGGATATTGTCTTTAAGGGGAGTTACCAGATCGGAGTAGAACTGGTTGTAAATGCTCTTTTCCGATGCAAAGCTTATGCTTGCGAACAGCTTCTCAAAGGTCTTGATATTCTTTTCAGCCTCTTTGGGGTCATCTGCCTTTTTGAGCATCATATTTGTCATCCACTCGGGCAGCTTGCCGTCATGGGCAGCCTTACCGAGCACAGGCTTGACTATGGCTGACTTGATACGTGCGCCCACTATACCTGCCTGGTCAAGATCGGAAGAGCCTATAAAGCCGTGATCGATATGTATTTTTTCACGTCCGATAAGCAGCCCCACAAAGCTTCCGCCCAGCGAGCAGCCGTAAGCGGCAAATATACGTCCGCCGAATTTTGCTTTGATATAGCTTTCTATCTTTTTAGTTTCCTCGGTCATTGTGGGGAAAATTGCATCAGGCTCATTTTCGTCAAAGCCGTCGTATGAAATGCAAACTACCTGAAAAGTATCTTTCAGCAAGGGTATCACAGCCGAAAATGTTTTCCAGTGGCAGCAGGTTCCGGGAAGCAGCATTATAACAGATTTATCTTCATTGCCAAAGCGATAGAATTTCATATGTATATCCTCCTTTGGTTAGCTTGCGCTAATACTCATATTCTATTATACACCTTTTCACGCAAAATGCAACAGGAAGAAACAAAAATCCCGCAGCCCTTTCGGGTCACGGGATAAGTTTTTTTGCAATATCAGTTCTGGTCAAAAAGCTTCTTGGGGTCGTATCTCTTATAAGCGTCCTGATTTTTTACAACGTTCTGAGCCTCGGTCCACTGAGTGATGAGAGCGTCAAAATCCTCGGACTTCATCTCGTAAAGGAGTGAATCCTTTGCACTGAGGAAGTACTCGTCAGTTTCGAGAACGTCCATCTTGAGGACAATGTAATATGTTTCGCTGTCGGAGGATTCGATGATCTGGATATCACCCTTCTGCATCTCGTCAAACACCTTGGAAACAACTGCGGAATCGGGAGTTGTGCCGCTCTTTTCAATAACGGTCTTGTTGGAAGAGATCTGCTCGCCTGAATCGGTAGTCTCATCTGCGGAAGCATCGGCGGAAGTTCCTGTTGTCTCGGCAGCTTCCTCTGTTGTGATGTCGGCTTCGGCTGTTTCCTCTGCGGTATCAGCGGTCTCATCAGCTTCGGCAGTGTCCTCAGTGGAAACCTCTGTTGCATCTTCTGCAGTCTCGGCAGAATCGGTGATCTCGTCGGCATTATCCTCCAGAGCAGCCTCTGCATCGGAAGGAGTTACCTCAGCGGTAGAAGTCTCGGTCTCTGCTTCGTCAGCAGCTGCATTGGCAGCTTCTTCTGCGGCAGCAGCCTCGGCTTCTGCCTTGAGGTTGTCATAATATGCGGTATATTCGGCATTAAGGGCATCGAAATCCTCGCCGTTCTTGTAGCGTTCAACATAGCTCTCAGCCATGGACATAATCTCAGCCTTGCCGTCGGACTTGAGCAGATTGCCCGAACCGTCCTTCAGCTCCATAGCAATGTAGTTTATCATTGCATAGTTTTCATCAAGATATGTCTTTATCTCGTCATCGGAAACAGCATATTCGCCGCCCTCGGAGTAGATGGTCTTGAACACCTTGTCCCTCTTCTGAGAATTGAGATAAAGGGAGGTAAAGGACTTTTCGCTGATACCCATTTTGGTGTAATACTCGCCTGCATAGTCCCAGGTCTGGTCGCAGTAAACCTTTGCAGCGTCCTTTTCATCGGCTGTAATGGTAAGACCCAGCTCGGTGAACTTTGCTTCGATAGCCGCATATTCCTGCATGGACTTGGTAGCCTCGTCATATATCCATGTCTTAGCATCCTTGCCGTCGATCTGAGAGCTGAAAACGGCAGCGGTAGTTGTTGTGCCGTCAGCGGAAGCTACTGCATCGCTTGATGCGGAATTTTCCTCATTGAGCTTGGACTGTGCGCTGTAGTAAGCGGACTGGAGGTAATAGATGAAGATACCAGCAGGGATATCGCTGCCATCAATGGTAGCGCCCCATGTGGTATTTTCGCCGCAGGCTGTCATAGAGGACATGACAGCGGCAGCCGCAGCAACTGCGGTAATTTTCTTTATATTAAATCTTGCCATTTGAACTAACCTATCCTTTCGTTGACTTTGAGGGACAATGCACCGTATGCCGGGCAATCTCCCACAGGATAATTACATTTAATTATACCACGCCGCCGGATAAATGTCTATAGATTTTAAAAAATTTAAATCAGGCGCGCAATTATTCCGTTATTTTATTCAAAGTCAGCACCATAATAAGCTTGATTTTTATTATTTTCGACAATATATTTACGCCTTTTTATTGCAGATGAGCCAGCCAAAGGCACAGCCGCACACTCCTCCGATGATATGTGCCATCTGGGAGATGTTATCGTGAGCAAACAGACCGTTCAGCACTTCCGTTCCCAGATAAAGCACAGCCACGCAGATAAGTGTGAGAGGTATCTCGCCGCTGCCGCTGTTGGCAAAGGAACTGAGAAGTATCATCATAAACGCAATTCCGCTTGCCCCCAGAAGAGCCATCCCGGGGAAGAAGATAACGTTGATAAGTCCCGTAATGAACGCTGTGAAGATTATCATTATCAGCAGGCGCTTTCCGCCGTATTTTTCTTCCAGCATAGGTCCTACCAGCAGTATTACGGTGAAATTGCCCATAAAGTGGGACATATCCGAATGGCCCAGCACATGGGTGAACATTCGCAGATAAAAAAGCGGGTCGGTCAGCGGAGCACGGTAAACCGAAAAGAACCTCACAGCAGCGCTCTGACCGATAAACTGAATAAGCAGAGTTGCCCCCAGCGCCAGCAGTGCAAATGTAAGTGTTACGGGAGAATTGTATGTTATCTTAGGAAATTTCATTGCCTATCCCCTTTCGGTTGTAAAAAAAGAGCCGCTTTCACAGAAACTGCAAAAGCGACTCTTCAAAATCGCAGAAATTATTCAGCAGCGTAAACGCTAACCTTCTTGCGGTCCTTGCCAACGCGCTCGAACTTTACCTTGCCGTCAACAACAGCGAAGATAGTATCGTCAGAACCGATCTGAACGCCTGCGCCGGGATGAATATGAGTACCTCTCTGGCGAACGATGATGTTGCCTGCGGTTACGAACTGACCGTCAGCTCTCTTAACTCCAAGTCTCTTGGATTCGCTGTCACGACCGTTCTTAGTGGAACCCATACCTTTTTTATGTGCAAAAAACTGCATGGAAATTCTAATCATGATTGGTAGCCTCCCTTTCAATAATAATCCTGATACAGCCGGGAAACTCCTCGGATATCAGACCGAGATGAGCGTAAAACGACTCAAGCAGTCTGCGGGAATTCTCGCTGCCGCTTTTCAATTTCAGAGCAAGCTTATTTTCAAGCACTGATACCTCCGCTTCATCGTTAAAGAAGTCGGTAACGGTATTGCACACAAGCTCTGCCGCCGAGGAAACAGATGCGCACACAACGTCGCTCCCACTTTCGCCCCAGCCTGCATGACCTGATAGTGAAAAGCCCGATAAACCGCCGTTTTTCTTATAAAAAACAGCCTTTATCATGCCTTGATAGCGTCGATTCTTACCTTAGTGTAAGGCTGTCTGTGACCCTGCTTCTTGTGAGTGGATCCTTCCTTAGCCTTGTAGGTGAAAACAGTTATCTTCTTGGACTTACCATTCTTGATAACCTTAGCCTCTACGGATGCACCTGCAACGTAGGGAGCGCCAACTGTAAGAGCGCTGTCGTTGTTTACAGCAATTACCTTGTCAAAAGTAACTGTGTCATCAGCGTTAACTGCGAGCTTCTCAACGAAGATCTCGTCGCCTTCCTTGACCTGATACTGCTTTCCGCCTGTTTCGATAATAGCGTACATTTTACGGCACCTGCCTTTTCCTATAAAAACTCGCTGCACCAGGCGAGCTGCCAATGGGCACACTGCTTCCATAGCCTGTTACATGCGGCAAAAAAATTATACCACGCCGAATTTGTTTTGTCAAGGGCTTTTTTGCACTTTTTTTATTTTTTTGCGGGATTTTTCATTCCGCTGCCCACTGTCAATTAAACCAAGTTATATTATATACTATAATTGTACCCATGTCAACAAAGCCATTGCGCCGCAAATTTATTTCTCATAACATATTGCATTATTTACGTGACTGTGTTATCATGATTTTGTATAAAAATTTTTTCTGTTCAAAAAACTTATAAAGGTTGGTCGTAAAAATGAAGCCGTTATTCTCAGCTCTCCTTGAAACGATAGTGCTCGTTGTATCTATCCTGCTGGTCATGCTCTGCGCAAAACTCCTTAAATTTGACAGCAGCTTTGACAACTACAGTGAAAAATACCCCGACAGCATCATCACCGTGGGAAATGCCATGGACTATTTCCCTGAGGGAACTGATCCCACTCCCGAGGAAGCCTCAGTGCTGCTGGGCAAGGAATGGTTCGGCGAGGACAGCGGCAAGGAAGTCCCCATACCTGTCGCAAAGATATTCTGCATTCAGGTAAGCGAAAACACCGCAAAGGTGCTGGAGCTGTACTCTTTTATAGTATTTATCGAAAGCATCTTGTGCCTCATATTCGGCATAACTCTCCCCTGCTCGCTGTACAGGCACATTGACCCTGCAAAATCCATCAACGATTTCTTCATAAACGAAAACTATGTTTATACGGACAAATACGGCACCACCTACGGCCATGTGGGTGAGACCCGTGCGGGCATCGTAAAGATATTGTTACTGCTGCTGATGGTGGCTGTTGCAAATATCTGGTGCACTTTCATTCCCCTGTTTATCATAATAAACTTCATTGTGGGAATCATCATGCTGATATGCAGGCTGGCAGGCATCAGCGCAAAGGACACTGCCGAAAAGGCGAAGATAAAAGAAGCAGAGGGTCAGGCAGGCTCGGAAACATATCGTATCATTGTCGATAACGGTCTTTTTCTGGTAACAGGCGACAAGCACCCCAAACGTGGACTTTATTTCAGAGGTTACTGGAACGCTGTTGTGGCAAGGCGCATAATGGAGCTTGATGAGCGTGTATTTGCGTTCCGTGAGGACGATGTGGAGGACACTATTAAATATGGTGACGAACATCTTCACAAGAACTATGAGATGAACCGCACAATGAACTCCATAAAGCTTATGTTCAACTCATCGGCAAAGAAAAAATCGGAGAGATTAAAGAACGAGATCATTAGTCAGGATTACACCTTTACCCGTGTGCTTCGTGGTTCAAGGCTGTACGAGTACGTTATAATGTCCAAACGCAGTGCAAAATATTTGCTTATCCGTGTGCCTTCCAACTGCTCACTTATGCGTGCTGTAATGAAATGCGACGCAAAGGGCGATGTTTTCGAGGTGCTTGAATGGAATAAGTGGGACCGTCTGTGCGACAGCGACAAGCTGGCTGTCCTCAGCGATCACACAGGCTGGATGGATCCTCCCAAGGGCGAGGAAAAGCCCGGAGACAAAGTTCAGGCGACCTGACATCATAAGAACCCGTCTTCACAAGCATATGCGCACGTCTTTTCGGCAAATTTTGCCGC